>Ga0126371_10000031_pt1 | contig 93535 bp, 77 predicted proteins | sample PanSoiMetaPlot_4_FD_110145 | JGI IMG/M metagenome (GOLD analysis project Ga0126371, IMG submission 110145) | Tropical forest soil microbial communities from Panama - MetaG Plot_4 | ecosystem: Environmental > Terrestrial > Soil > Tropical forest > Bulk soil | place: Panama | collected 2016-02-17
TTCCGGGCCTCTTTTGGCCGTACTTACGGAACCGCCGTATGCGGACCCGCATGTACGGTGGTGTGGCAGGGGAGGGCGGGTGACCGCTCCCCCTATGCCGATTTGTGCTCCGCTTCGCGTCAGAGGCATCGACTTCAGTCGTGCCAATTGAGTTTTTTTTTGGTGGGAATCCCGGATTTCTCCGGGGTAACGCTGTAGCTTTGAAAGGTGCGATTAAGTTGTCTTGGGCTTTCGCCGCGGCTTCTTTAAGTCTGTCTGATCGCCTGACTTGGTTGTCCTGCATCAAGTTCGAGGCAAGGCACGCTGCGTGACATCTGATCATTTTGATTTTCATTGTCCGAAACCCCGATTCATCCCGTGCGGGCTCGTGCGATGATGGGCGGCAGTCGATGTATTCGATGGTTACCCTCTTGTGTTGATTTCCGAGTTTTCCTCGCAAAACCTTCTTGACATGCCGATCAAGTTTCAATTATCTTCTGCCCTGCTAAATCGATTTAGATCGATATGTGTTTTAGCGTGGAGGGCCGAACTTGGCGAATATTTTTTCTAGTATTTGTGAGATGAATCTGGTCACTCCACCGCAACCCTGTTCCGGCCGCCGCAGTCATCGAATCGAATTTCAGTTCTCCGATCACTCTCGTTTGCAGATGTTTGTGTGTGAGCGCCACGCCGGAAACGTGGCTTGTGTAGAACGCGCTTTGCTGGAAAGCGGAGAGTTTCCTCAGGGTGCCCATCTGGTCTCGACCTCGACACAGCAATTGAGCGGGACCAACTTCCTCCCGAACCGTCTGGCTGCAGCTACCGCCGAATAGACAAAGACACGGCCCCCTTTCTGAAGCCGTGCCCTTCAAGACCAATTCGGAACTGACCTAATTCGCTAACGGTAAATCCCCGGCGACGCAATCTGATCGAACGGCACATTCGCGGGGACGTTGTAGCGCGCCATGAGGTCCTGCATCTTGCGGTATTCTCTGAGATGGCATCGCGGTCATTCTTCCGCGTCGCTTCCATCCATTTCCCGTAGTAATTGTCGAAGTCACGCTGGTCATCGGCGGAAAGCGTCGCGTGCCAGTTTTGTTGCGGCACATATGGATCCGGCGCGACCGGGCGCGCTACAGCAGCGCTGCACTGACAGAGCAGCAAAGCACACAAAGCGATTAGATGTTTTATTTCGGTCTCCTCCCGAAAAACACGGCTGGTGCCCGCGTTTTTGGTTCTCCTGGTCTGAGAATTTAAATGGTTGCTGGAGCAGGGCAAGATTACCGCGCGTGTGGCAGCCGCGATGGAAGGAGAGCTGTTGATATATCGCCGTTTTTGGCGAAGGAGCGAACACGAAGGTCACGAAGGCGACAGAGAAGGTCACAAAGAGCCCTCGTGAACTTCGCGTTTCCCTTCGTGACCTTCGTGTTCGCTCTGGTTTTTTCGGATTATTGCCGGGCGCTATTGGTCTTCCGTCGAGAGAAACCCAAACACCGGTCGACCTCCCAGCGAGATGCGGAAGGCATACAAAGCGAGCGCAAGAACGAGCAGCACGGGCACCAGCCCGCGAGCAAAGTACCAGCGGGACGGATCGAGAGCGACTGGAAATGCTACGAGAAGGTTCTCCACCAGATATCCGGCTATCAAACCCAAGAGGCCGAACCGGAGCAGGACAACGCACGTGATCACGGCGTAAATGACTGCGGCTGTAGTTTCTGCGATCACGTTTTCGTTTCCCGCGCTCATGATTGCGTTCAGCACGCCGAACAGCAGAACGGCCAGCCACAATCGCCTGGTGGCCGCACGCAGCAGGAAAAACAGAAACAGCATTGATAAACCGAAGATTGTGGGCCCCACGAGAACTGCCAAAATTGATCCGACGAACCTGAGGACCGGCCCGAGTGCCACCCCTTGGGCATTGATCGGAGTTTGTCCTGGAAGATGAAACCATGCCGGCAGGCCGTTTACGATATGGCCCACCAGCGCGATGAGCGCTCCTGCCAGCGATCCGGCCAGCACGTCGCGCCCTACCATCGGATTGCGGTAGTCCTTATGCAGTAGCCTGGTCCACGAGATGAGGTACTCGGGCCAACGGCGCCGAACGTACGGTTCGAGTGCCATGTAATAGGTCCAGATCAGCGCGCCCACGAACAGAGCGATGCTCACCTGGTTGGCGAGAATCGTGAATTCATCGTCGAATTTGCCCCCGTGGTGCGCGAGCAAAATCCGCTGAATACAGGTCACCAGGAATGCCCAGGCTGCGAGATGGAACGCGCCCCTGCGGTCTCCACGACCGAGGCGAATGTTCTTACGCGTCAGAAATGCCGCGATCAGTGCCAGCAGCGTTCCGCCAAAAATGACGACGAGCAGCCGCGAGGCGACACGTCTGGCAGCAAGACGTTCGCTCGGCATCAGTTCCGGCTGATCAATCCAAGGCGTGATCACGCGGAAGACAACCGGCTTGCCATGGTATGACGCCGCGAGCACATGAATGGGCGTCGTGTCTCCCGCATAGGTGCCCTCCCATCCGCGTTGTACATCGAACGGCTCCGGCGGCAACCAGCTTGGAGGTGCGGGTTTGAATTGGGAAATATCGAGGCCTGCAGCCTGGAACAATTCTTGCCACTTAGGTTCGTGTTCAGGAGTGGGAGTTTCGTCCTGACGCGGGACTCCGTAAAAATCGCGCAACCGTCCAAGCGAATCCAGACTAACAATCGCCATGCCGGATACCAGCGGCGGTGGATCGAGCCACTGCATCCGTGCTCCAGCGTTATTAGGCATCATCGCTTGCGGACTCTGCCGGTACACAAAACTTATTGCGCCCGGATTCGAGCCAGTAATCGGCTGGCCATGCGGCGAAGCCATCTTGTGTGCATTGCGATACAGCAGATAGGAGTAATTCCTGTCGAACCACCAGGCGCGATCTGCAACTTGGCTATAACCAAAGCTTGCTGCGAGCTCCGCTGCGCGATCTTCGAACACTTCGGGGCTCTTGCTGACTGGATACAGCCCGAGGTCCGTGGAATAGTTCGCGACCCAAAGAATGGCAAGAAACACTACCAGGACGCCGGCAAAAAGCGACCATGCCAGATGTGGACGCAGCGCCTGCTCACCTCCAGCAGCGGCGACCATCTGCGGTGACGGCGTTTCGCCCGCGGCGAGAGCTGCGGCAAGTGGATCTCCGCCGGGCAGCGCGGCGGCAACCTGCAGTGCCGTTTTGGGCCTCTTGTCCGGCTCAGTCTCCAAACAGCGCTGAATTACGCGAACGACAAGCGGATCGAGATCGCGTACGAGCTCGCTCGGGTTTGTCGGGGAGCTGCGTTCTCGTTGCCGGATCAAGTCCGCGATCGTCGCGCCTTCGAAAGCGCGCTTTCCGGTGAAGATTTCGTAGAGTACGAGACCGAGCGAGTAGATGTCGCTGGCGACAGTGACTTCCTTGGCGGTAAGTTGCTCCGGCGCCATGTATGCGGGAGTGCCGGAACTGATCTCGGAGCCCTGAATATCCGTGGCAACACCGGCAAGTCCGAAGTCCATAATGCGGATCTTGCCGCGGTCGTCGAGCATCACGTTTGAGGGCTTCAGGTCGCGATGCAGCACGCCATGGTCGTGCGCAACGGCGATTCCGGCGCAAAGTTGCCTCGAGATCTCCACAGCTTTGTCTTGTGGCAGGCGGCCGATGCGGCCCAGCAGCTTTGAAAGATCCTGGCCGTCGACATACTCCATGCTGATGAACGGCACACCATTGGCTTCGCCAATATCGAAGACGCGGCACACGTTCGGATGCGAGATCTCGCGGGCGATGCGGACTTCGCGGTGGAAGCGCGCCAGCGCAGCGCCATCCTGCACGAGCTTTTCCGGCAGGAACTTCAGCGCGACATCCTGATCGAGCTTCAGGTCTTCCGCACGATAAACCTCGCCCATGCCCCCGCGGCCAATGAGAGCAACAATGCGATATCGGTCTGCAAGCAGCGTGCCGGGGAGAATGCGGCCACTTTCGGCGCGCAATGACGCCGAGCTACGACCGGAAGAGGATGAAGGCAGTGTGGCGGGAGCCGGTGAGGAGGGGTTGCGATCCAGCGTTACCTGAACTTCAGATCCGGAGCCCTGGGGTGCCCCACAGGCAGCGCAAAACCGGGCCGATTCGAGAACGCCGCTTCCACAATGAGGACAGTAAGGCATGGATGCGCGATTCTACCCCAGGACCTGGTTCCGCGATCCCCGAACCGCAGACCTCTACTTCAGATATTCCGTTGGTATTGGATTGTCCGGCGTTTCTCCCTGCCACAGGATTGTCATCACCCACCAGCGCTTGCCATCGTTCACTAGCTGAAAGCTGTTGATGCCACGCTGAAATGGCTGTGCGTCGTCGGCTTTGCGCCGCGATTCGTAGGTGCTAAAGACGTGGGCAATGTTTCCGTAATGAACCATCTTGTTTGAGACACCGCGCTCGAAGAAGCCTTCCTTTTCAAGAAAAGGAGCCGACCGGTCGACGTAGTCGTCGGGAGAGAGCACTCGCGCCTTAACCTCCGATTCGTTCGGACGCCTACCGGTTGGAATCAATCGCGCACCTGGATAAAACAGCGAGCGGAATCGATCCCAGTCGCGCTTCTTTCCTGCCGGTCCAGAGATAACATCGTAGGTCGCGGCAAGGATCGCTTCGATGGAATTCACGTCCTCAGGCTTTGCCTGGAAAGCAGGAGGCGCTGGTGCAGGGGCCGCCTGACTGGATACGGATTGTGAAAAACCAAATGAGGCAAACACCAGGAGTAAAACGAGAATTGTCTTTTTCATGAGTTCGGAAATGGTAGTCGTTTTCGGCCAAATACGTACACCGTCAAGCCCTGAGCAAGTGAGACATGAGGTCGTAGTGGAACGTCAAGGTTTTGATCCGTCAAATTTGTGTTCTAGCCTTTGACGTTTCTACTGTGTCCTCCATGTTCAAAAAGGTTTCGCTGATTTATCCTCTGTAGCTTCATTCGAGAGGACACAAACATAATGGCGATTCCGCGACCCATGGGTACAGTGGTACTTGTGTTCGGTGCTTTGTTTGCAATTGCGCAGCAAGACTCCTCAGTGCCTTACAACGAACTGCGCTGGCGATGTATTGGGCCATTCCGCGCTGGACGTACTGTCGCCATCGCAGGAATTCCCGACCAGCCCAACGTCTTTTTCATGGCGCCGAACAATGGAGGCGTTTGGAAGACCGACGACTTCGGACAAACCTGGAATCCGACCTTTGATGGACAGCCCACGGGCTCCGTCGGAGCGCTTGCTCTTGCTCCTTCCGATCCGAACATCATTTACGTGGGCAGTGGCGAGGGACTGCGACGTCCCGACCTTTCAACTGGAGACGGCATCTACAAGTCCACCGACGGCGGAAAGACCTGGACTCATCTTGGCCTGCGCGATGGTCAACAGATCGGATCGATTCTGGTCGATCCTCGCGATCCAAATCGCATTTACGTTGCAGTACTCGGGCACCCTTACGGCCCGAACGCTGAACGCGGCGTCTTCCGCTCAACCGATGGCGGACAAAGTTTTCAAAAAATTCTCTACAAGGACGAAAACACAGGCGCAATTGATTTGGCCTTTGATCCAACGAATCCCCAGACAATCTACGCCGACATGTGGGCCTCGCGGCGTCCGCCGTGGAGTGTCGGCGATTCCTACAACGCGCTGGGGAGTGGCCTCTACAAGTCGACCGACGGCGGCGATCATTGGCAGCAGCTTACCGGAGGCCTCCCAGATTGGGAACACGATAAAGTGGGGCGGATAGGGATCGGCATCGCCCCCAGCAATCCTCGGCGAATGTACGCCATGGTGGACTCGCCGACCAAAGGCGGTGTCTACCGCTCCGACGATGCTGGCGCAAATTGGAGTCGCGTAAATAGGGAAGAACGCGTATGGGGACGAGGCTCAGACTTCGCCTGGGTGCGCGTCTCGCCCAAAGATGAGAACACTATCTACGTAGCGAATACCTCAAGCTATAAGTCGACGGATGGCGGCCAGAACTTTGTTGCCTGGAAGGGCGCACCCGGCGGCGATGACTACCACACCATCTGGATCAATCCTAAGAACCCCGACATTATCCTTCTAGGTGTCGATCAGGGAGCTACGATCACCGTCAACGGCGGCCGCACCTGGAGTTCCTGGTACAACCAACCGACAGCACAGCTCTATCACGTCATCACAAACGACGAGCATCCCTACTGGGTTTATGGCGGACAGCAAGAGAGCGGCTCCGCTGGAGTGCTGAGCCGAGGGAACGACGGGCAGATCACTTTTCACGACTGGCATCCAGTCGGAGCCGACGAGTATTCCTATGTCGCTCCTGATCCTCTCGATCCGAACATCATTTATGGCGGACCACGGTTCAAGGTCTCCAAGTTCCATCGTGATACTGGTCAGGTGGAGGATGTGACTCCCTTCCTTCTTGGGGAATTCCGCACGAACCGCACCATGCCCCTGATTTTCTCAAGAAAGGATCCTCATCTTCTGCTGCTCGGTGTGAACGTGATGTTGAAGACCACGAATGGCGGAAAGACTTGGGAGCAGATTTCACAGGATCTGACTCGTCCTGATCCGGGAACTCCTGCCAACCTTGGAGTGTTCGCGGACTCTGATCCGCAGAAGGGCAAGCATCGTGGAGTTGTCTACAGTATCGCGCCCTCACCTCAGGATGCGAATCTGATCTGGGCCGGCACCGACGACGGCGTCATCCAAATCACGCACGATGGCGGAAAGAACTGGCAGAACGTTACGCCGCCCGATCTGACGCCGTGGAGCAAGGTCGCGCAACTCGACGCGGGCCATTTCGATTCAGACACGGTCTACGCTGCGGTCAATCGATTTCGGCTCGACGACTTGCATCCGCACATCTATCGCACCCACGACGGCGGCAAGACGTGGCAGACAATCATCAACGGGCTGCCAGACAACGCGGCTGTCAACGTGGTCCGCGAAGATCCTCTACACAAAGGGTTATTGTTTGCGGGAACTGAAACTTCGGTGTGGGTCTCGTTCGACGACGGCGACCGCTGGCAATCTCTGCAGCAGAACCTGCCCGCCACTTCTGTTCGCGATCTAGTTGTGCACGATGACGACCTGGTTGTCGGCACGCACGGGCGTTCCTTCTGGATCCTCGACGACATCACCGCGCTGCGACAGATGCATCCTCAGACACTCGCTGCCGATTTCCTCTTCAAGCCTGCCAATGTCTATCGCTATCGCCGCGACGCATGGACCGATACGCCGTTACCTCCGGAAGAGCCCGCCGGCAAGAATCCTCCTGACGGCGCCATCATCGACTACTTCCTCAAGTCTGATGCGAACGATTTGAAACTCGAAATCCTCGACGGCGGCTTACACGTTCTTCGTACTTTTCCGAACAATGATCGCCCAGCACCGCGTGCGAAAGAATTGCACGTCCCGATTTACTGGGTGCGTCCGCCGCAAGACTTGTCGAAACAGGCGGGCCTGCATCGTTTCGTATGGGACTTGCACTTCGCGCCTCCAGACGTGCTCAATCGCGACTATCCAATCTCGGCGATCTATCAAGACACGCCGCTCGCACCGCAGGGAATTCTGGCCCCACCCGGCGAGTACGTCGTGCGGCTAACTGTGAACGGACACGAGTTCATGCAGCCTCTAGTGATAAAGGGCGATCCGCGCGTGAAGATTTCTGACACAGATCTTCAGCAGCAATATGCGGTCGAACAGAGAATGGTGAAAGCCCTGCACGATGACTACAGCAACCTGCAAGAGCTGCGTAGTCTTCGCGCGCAATTGAATGACTTGAGGACTCGCGCGAAGGGCGGGCTCACTGATGCTATCACCAAGCTTGATCAGCAGGCGGGAGCGCTCGAGGGTAGTGGAATTGGCGCTGGCCGAGGCGCTTCACAAGCTCAGACTCTGGCGCGCCTGAACGGCTCGCTTGCCCACGTCTACGAGGTAGTGAGCCTTGCTGATGCCTCCCCAACCACTCAAGCTGTCGCGGCGGCCGGTCAGCTCGAGAAGGAACTCGCCGCCGCTATCTCAAAGTGGAACGAAGTAAAGAACGGAATCGCTCCACTCAACCAGCAGTTGAGAACTGGTGGCTTGCCAGAGATAGATCTGAAAAAGCCGGCGCCGGCACAGCCCGAAGATGAAGGCGGGGGAGACGAGCCGTAGGGTCAAGTCCCGGCAAATGGCGGGACTTAGAGCTCCATCGTCATAAACACGTTAGCGATCGTGTGGCGAGGGATTACCTGCTCTCGAGGCACATGGTGAAAACCGACCGATTCGTAAAGACGAATCGCGTTCGCAAGCTTGCTGTTAGTTTCAAGGTACAGCCGTTTGGCGCCGAGTAGCTTTGCCCGCACGATCGCATACTTGAGCACCTTGCGGCCGATGCCGCGGCCGCGCTCCTCTTCCAGAACGGCCATCTTGGCGAGTTCAAATTCTCTTGGTCCCATGCGAAGCAGTGCACAGCAAGCTACCGGCCGGTCATCATAGAGCGCCATGAAGATGTGTCCACCCGGCTCAAGGATATTCGCCACAGGATTATCCAGCAGGAGGCGATCTGACGCTTCGATGGCAACGTACTTGCCGAGCCACGCTTCGTTCAGAGCGCGAAATGCAGCTTCGTCGCCTAGGATGAAGGGGCGGAGATGTATCGCAGGCGTGCGCTCCCGCGTGGCAGCTGATGAAACTTCACTTTGGGCAGCCGGCATGGTCCACACTCATCCTGAAATCGCTAAATCTCCATCTCCATAAACACGTTCGCGCGCGCGTAGGGCGACGGAATCACCTGCTCTGGAGACACGTAGCGGAAGCCAACTGATTCGTAAAGATGAATGGCGTTCGCAAGCTTGCGATTGGTTTCGAGAAACAGCCGCTCTGCACCAAGCTTTTGGGCTTGCGCGACGGCGTACTCCAGCACTCTTCGCCCGATGCCGCGACCACGCTCCTCTTCCAGCACGGCCATTTTGGCAAGTTCGAACTCTCCTGGCCTCATAGCGATCAAGGCGCAACAACCCACCGGCGTGCCATCAAGGAGAGCCATGAAGATATGTCCTCCAGGCTGGAGGATGTTCTTCACCGGATCTTCCAGGACAACCCGATCCGCGGCCTCGATGACAAAATATTTCCCAATCCACGCCTCGTTAAGAGTGCGGAAGGCAGCTTCGTCCCCGGGTTTAAACGGTCGTAGATGGATCGCAGGCACTCTCGCGAGCATGGCCCCTTTGATCAACATATTCAGAGCTGGTGAGTGGGCTGAGGTTTCCATAGAAAGGAATCTATGCCCCTACTCCTGATACGTCCAATATATTGTTAGTAGCAATTGATATTCTATGAGTATCAATCGAGTTTGGCACCAAGCGAACAGTTCGAGGTTCCACAAGGGACATTGCAATTTCCGGGAATACAACGGTACTTCTATGAACCAGGACATCGAGCTTCGACACTTGCGTTACTTTGTTGCGGTCGCCGAAGAGTTGCACTTTGGGCGCGCCGCTAATCGCCTACACCTTGCCCAGCCTCCGCTATCTCAGCAGATACGCAAGCTTGAAGACATCGTGGGATACGCCCTGTTCACCCGTACGTCTCGCGCGGTGAAGCTCACCAGCGCGGGCGAGGTCTTTCTCGAGCGAGCGCGTCGCACGTTGCGCAAGGTACAGGAAGATGTGGAGGAAGCCCAGAGCATTGGTCGCGGTGAAGTCGGTTTTCTGAGAGTGGGATTCATCGGATCGAGCATGCTTACCTCATTGCCAGGCATGCTGGGACGATATAGACGACAGTATCCGAACGTGAATTTGCAGCTGAGCGAGTTCCATACCTCCGGCATTATCCAGCAGCTTTTGGACGATGCTATGGATGTCGGCGTACTGCGCGACAGTGGCCCGACCGATGGGCTGGTCGTGGAACCTCTGTTTTCCGAACCGTTTGTTTGGGTTTTGCCCAGCCATCACTCTTTGGCAAAGCGCAAGACACTGAGCGGCTCTGAACTGCGTGATGAGCCTTTCGTTATGCCTCCGCTGATTGCAAGCCGTCGCGCCTACGACAAACTGATTTCTCTCTGCGACGCGTGCGGATTCCAACCACAGGTCGTGCAAGTGGCGCCTCAGTGGCTAACGATCCTGCGACTCGTTGGAGCCGGTATTGGCGTGTCGGTCGCGCCGGCGTGCGTACAGCGAATCGCTACTCCGGATGTGATCTGTCGGAATGTGCAAGGAGCGGAAACGCGGAGTGATATCGAGATTGCCTACCGCAAAGGTGAAGATCGAGCGATCGTGAAAGCATTTTGTGATCTGGCGAGGAGCTTGCTCTCAAACGCTGCAAAGTGATTGGCTTTCAAAGATCCCGTGTTCGCTGCCCTCAATCGGACCATTGTCTGAAGCGCACGAGAACGCCTTCGACCATTGTGGCCTCCACGGTGCTTCCGTCCCGTTTAAAAGTAAGCACTTCTACGTGCAGATCGCCTTCAGTACTGGCCTCGCGCTTGGCTGGATCACCGAAGAGTCGCTGCAGTTCGGCTTCGGTCATTCCTTTGTGCAAACCTGCGGGAGCAGAACTGTCTTCGGAGATTGGAGGTGGTGGAGGGGATGAACGCTCCACAGGAACAAAGTCGATCCAGCTCTTGAGGGCGGACCTCACGTAGTCCGGATTGAGAGCGCGTGCAGGCACTCCACCGGGGAATACGAGATTGATGCGTGAGCCGAGGCTCGCAAAGCGTGAACCGTCGTCGCTTCCCGTCGACAGTTGGGCCAGCGCCGCCTTAAGGCGTGCGTCTTCTTTCTGGCGCTGTTTGCGAAGAGTATCCAGTTCCTGCTGCATCCCGGCTTGGCGCTCCGGATCAGTTTCGCGTTCAACATCCCGCTCCAGAATTCTCTCGCGTGGACTCTTTTCAACTGCAACCGATGCAGCAGGAGAATTATCGGTACCTTCCGGGGCCGCGCTTCCGCCAAGCTGCAATTCGATGCTCTTATCTCTCACCTTTACGCTGGTCACCGGTGCGGATTGGTTCCGGCGGATAGCGACTCCAAACTCCTTGAGCCGTCGGCTATAGTCCGCGTAGTTGAACGTTGAGGCTGAGTCTGGAAAAACATCAATTCCTGGTTTGCTCGCTGGCAGATCCTGCTTCACGACAACCGTCCTGCCCTGGAAATAGTCACGAAGCGCATCCTCTGATTGAGCACAGATGTAGCTGGAGGCAAAAAACAGCAAGCTGAACAGCGCTATACGTCGCCGCATAGGTTTCTCAAGACGCAGGAGCACGCTGATTTTATATCGCGACCGCACCTTTGGTTGCGATCCTGCAAATTCGTGGTCAATTTCTGGACCGCGAACGTCGATCTAATTACTTGCGTCCCAGAAACCTGATCCTTCCGGTGAAGGCGCGCCCGCGAAAGCCACCGTAGGTGGCATAGTGCGGAGAATCCACATTGTTGTTCACGAATGCCGGATTCTCGCGGTCAGTTACATTCTCGGCGACTCCGCGCAGTGCCAGGGCGTATCCACGAAACGTAAAACGCCACTCGAGGCCTGGACTGAGCGAGAAAAATGCCGGAAAACGCTGCGAGTAGGGCAGACCTACGATCTGCTGATTCTGATTAACCACTGTCCAGGGAAAGCCTGTTCGGTAGTCGAGCGAGTAGACCAGATCAATGCGCTTCAACGGGGTTGGGAACCATCCCCAGCTGATAAAGCGATTGGGAACGTCCCACGGCAGCGGCCCGGCCATTTGCGTGCTGAAGATGGGATTGGTGAGCGAGTAGTTGACCACGGCATTTGAATGAGCATAGGAGCGGGTGTAAGCACCGTAGACGTTGTAGTCGCCATGGAAGTGCTTGCGAGCGCTAACCTGTATCGAGCGGTAGTGATCGCGGCGGTCATTTGTGAGGATATAGGCTCCGAAGCGGTCGGACGCGGTGTTGAGATTCTGAAAGACAAATCCATCTGTGCCGTGCTTTTGCAAATACTCGACCGCGCTGTATACGCCTCCTGGGAGCTTTTGCTCGATTGCGGCGCTCCAGTTCAGAAAGCGGGGTTCTTGAAGCAAACTTTCATTCACTACGAAGGTGGTTACCAGGGGAGGCCCGAGCTGCGTTGTGCCAGGCGCGTTGTAGTAGTAGTCGAGTCGTGGTCCGGTCATCGCCCGGGCCAGATAGTCGAGGTGCGTCCCCTCGTAATAGACTCCTACCCCCGCCGAAATCTTGGTGTTGTGGCTTGCGCCGAGCACGTAAGTGCCGGCAACGCGAGGCGAGAATAACGGGCGACGTATGATCTCGTCCCAATCAAAGCGAATTCCTGGTTGCAACAAAAGCCGTTCAAATGGCGACCATCGGTCCTCCACGTAACCGGTCGTCTCCAGATTATCGCGCTCGAGGTTGGTTGCCGACGGCAGCACACTCCGGCGATAAAGCGTGCCGTCTTCCCGAAGCAGCAGGAATGGCTGGTCTTGATACTGCTGTGCAAAATTGATCTGATCGACTCCGACGCCAAACTTAATCTCGTGTCGCCCGATCCCAGAAAATGGATTGAGGAAAAGGTTTGCGATGCCCTGCGCCCGACGCGAAGTACCGTGGAACTTCTCGAAATAGTTTCCGAGGCTGCCGTTAGGAGTTATCACAAACGGATTCGGGCCTTGCGGATTATACTCGTCGCGAAATGCGTTCCATCCGAATCCTGTCTCGAGTAGCGCGCCACCTGTGAAGTAGTGCAGTTCCTTCACGGTGCCTAGATAGGCATTGAAGTCGCGTTTCACGGTCGCAGATGCCGGACTGATGAGAGAGAGGCCCTGGCGGTCTTCGTCCTGCACATTATTTAGGAAGCCAAGACTCACGATGTCGCTCGGGTGCAGATTGAGCTGTACCTTGGCAAGGTTGCTGCCCCGCAGGAATGGATCGGTGTCAGAACCGTTGGGTAAATCCTTGAAGACATAGTTGTCATACTCAGCGTCGGCCGAGTCAAAGAACCAGATTTTGCCTTTCTGGATCGGTCCGGAAACAGTCGCGCGCGGGACCCACTTGTCGAAGCTGAAGCCTTTACCTTTCTTGTTCTGCCACGAAGGAATGAAGTTGGTTGCGTCGAAACGAAAATGATCGTCTCCCATTCCCGTGTTGAAATTAATGATTCCGCCTGACTCTTTTCCGAATTGGGTCGAGACACGCGTGCTGTCCACGTTGATTTCGCGCACGGCATCGGCACTAAAGCGCATGGAAAGGTTGCCGCTCACGGGCGCAGTAATTTCAAAACCGTCGAGGACGTTACTGGTTTCGTAGGTGTCGGCACCCGCGACGTGAACTTGTCCTGTCGAATCCTGCACCACCTGCGGCATAAATGGCAGGATGTTGCGTATGTCACGGGAAGTCGGATAGGGAATGTTGATGATCTCCGGAGTACCCAGAGTTTTCGTGTCGGCGGTTTTGGCTGGATCGATCTCCTGAGTCGAAGCGGTTACATTGACGGTTTCTTTCAGCTCCTGCACATGCGGAATCACGATTTCCAGCGTCTGTGCTCCGGTAATTCTTAACTCCTGCTGGGTGATCGGATAGAAGTTGCTCTTCTCCGCTTTCAAGGTGAAGACATCGTCCGAATCGAGATTGAGGAATCTTCCCCGTCCCGCAGCGTCAGTCTGCACGCGCAGTATCTCCGCAGTTTGTGAGCTGATCAGAGAAACCGACGCACCAGGGACGACCACGCTGTTTTCGTCAGTCACGACGATTATCAGCGAGGTGCCGGCACGCTTCGCTGGGGCCACCGGGATTGAAGGACGATTCGAAGTCTGTGCCGGCGCTGATGCAAGCAGTGCAATGCACAAGAACGCCCGCCATGCGATCCCTGTTCGCAATTGTGAGTGGCTGTTTGTGAGCCGCACCTCGTACATATTCGCAGAACCGCAGACAGGATGCCTTATCGTTTTCCAAATCCTGTTACTTTCGTATGTTGTCCGCGGGCAACATGGCGGTGGTCTTGCTACGTTAACGGCCCGCGCGCATCTTCACGCTTGCAAGTTGCTTGGGTTCTGTAGCAGAATTTGGCCGCATCGAGCTGCTTGATTCTGTTCACCTTCTCACGGCAGCCCGGGCCTTGGCACCGCGCGTTTGGTTTTAGGATAAGAAGCTCAGTGCAATTTGCACGAGCTCGCAGGCCCCGAACGTCGGCCCTGATTTAGCTCGCTACTGGCGGGCATGTTCGCAGTTTGGAGAAGCCATCCCGGCGCGCCGGGACAATTGGCTCCATCCTTTCGGGCTCCCTTTAGGCCCGGTCTCAGGCCCTGACAAAAGAGAATTACACCAGCGTCCGGCATGCCGGGAAGCTGGGACTTGGCGCGGTTCGTTGAGGCCCCATGGACACCTCTTCCCACGACGTCTTGCTCGTTGGTGGCGGCGGCGCAGGTCTGCGCGCAGCGATAGCCGTTGCTGAGACCAATCCCAAACTACGCATCGCGGTGATTTCGAAGGTCTATCCCATGCGCAGCCATACGGTAGCGGCCGAAGGTGGCGCCGCAGGCGTGGCCAAGGCCGACGACTCTCTCGACGAGCATTGCTACGACACGATCTCCGGAGGTGACTGGCTCTGCGACCAGGACGCAGTTGAAGCTTTCGTTCGAGAAGCCCCCCAGGAACTTCTGCGACTAGAGCATTGGGGATGTCCCTGGAGTCGCGAACCTGATGGCCATATTGCCGTGCGCGCTTTCGGCGGCATGAAGAAAAAGCGCACGTGGTTCGCCGCCGACAAAACTGGTTTCCACATTCTGCACACTCTGTTTCAAACGACGCTTAAGTACAACGAGATCCATCGCTACGACGAGTGGTTCGTCACCAAGGTGCTCGTCGATGACGGTCGCGTGCAAGGTGTAGTGGCGATCGAATTGATGTCCGGCCGCATTCAGGCGATTACTGCGAAAGCCGTGATCATTTGTACGGGCGGCTGCGGCCGCGTGTTTCCGTACACGACTAACGCTGCGATTAAGACCGGCGACGGTATGGCGCTGGTCTATCGCGCTGGCGGTCCGTTGAAGGACATGGAGTTCGTTCAGTATCACCCGACGGGTCTTCCCTTTACAGGAATTCTGATTACTGAAGCGGCGCGTGCGGAAGGTGGATACCTCATCAACAAAGACGGGTACCGGTATCTCCAGGACTACAATCTCGGCAAACCTGAGCCTAAACCGGTTCTGCGCTGCATGGAGCTCGGCCCGCGCGATCGCCTGTCGCAGGCCTTCGTCAAAGAGTTTGAGAAAGGGCGCACAATCGATGGCCCGTACGGACCTATTGTGCATCTCGATTTGCGTCATCTTGGCACAAAGCTGATCAATCAAAAGTTGCCATTCGTGCGTGAGCTGTGCCTGAAGTACGAAGGCCTCGATCCGGTAAAGCAACTCATTCCTGTTCGTCCTGTCGTGCACTACATGATGGGTGGTATCTCAACGGATATCGACGGAGCGACTCCACTCCGCGGCTTGTTTGCAGCAGGCGAGTGCGCGTGTGTCAGTATCAACGGGGCGAACCGGCTTGGCTCGAACTCGTTGCCTGAAATTCTGGTTTTTGGAGCTCGCGCAGGAAAAGTGGCTGCGGAGTACGCGAGCGGTGTGCCTGACACTGTAAGTCTCCCGATCCTGAGGCAGGCAGAGGATGAGCGGCGACGCCTTGAGCAGGAATTTCTCCGCAAGACAGGCGGCAAGGAGCGCGTGGCCACGATTCGTGAAGCCATGCAGAAGGCAGTCGAAGACGGAGCCGGTATTTATCGCACAGAGAGGTCGTTGCGAGAGGCGGAGGCAAAGCTGGCGGAGTTACAGGAGCGTGCGCAGGGCCTGTCCATCGACGACCACTCGCGAACGTTTAACACCGAGCTGCTGTCGGCTCTCGAACTAACGTGCATGCTCGATATCGCGACGACGATGGTCCACAGCGCACTGAGTCGCACAGAATCTCGCGGAGCGCATCAGCGAACAGACTACCCGGCGCGCGACGACGCCAACTTCCTTGCTCATTCTGTTGTTACTCGGAGCCCGGATGGATCTCCACACATTGAGTACACACCAGTTGTAATCACGCGCTGGCCTCCGGGTGAACGCGTGTACGGACAGCAACCCACCTTAACGGCGGCAAAGGCATAACATGGCCCAGACCATCCAGCTCAAAGTCTCGCGATACTCTCCCGAACGCGACACCGAACCGTACTTTCAAACCTACGAAGTGCCCGTGAAAGAAGAATGGGTAATCCTTGACGCGCTCAACTACATCAAGGACAAGATTGACGGAACACTGACATTTCGCTGGTCTTGCCGCATGGGGATTTGCGGAAGCTGCGGCTACATGGTCAACAATGAGCCCAAACTCGGATGCGCTACATTCCTCACGCAATATGCCTCCGGTCCGATAACTATCGAGCCCCTCAAAAACTTCCCGATAGTCCGTGACCTGGTAATCGAGATCTCAGACTTTCTCGAAAAACTTAAGAAAGTTAAGCCATGGCTCATTCACCACGGTGGCGGCGGATCCAACGAGTATCTGCAGACTCCGGATCAACTGGAAGAATTTCGCCAGCACAGCATGTGCATTAATTGTCTTCTATGCTATGCGGCATGTCCCATTTCGGGACTCGATCCCGTGTTCATCGGTCCTGCCGCGCTGGCTTTGGCGCATCGCTACAACAAGGATTCGCGCGATCAGGGATCGGCGGAACGCATGGCGGTGCTGTCGCATCCCGAAGGAATCTGGGGATGCACGTTCGTTGGCGAATGCACGAGAGTATGCCCGAAGCACGTGGATCCTGCAGGGGCAATTCAGCAATACAAGCTGGCAGGGGCCATCGATGGCATTAAGCAATTCCTCATGCCTTGGGGACAGCGACAGGAGAACCGATGAGCAGTCCAACTCCGGCACAAACGCCATCCACAATGCCGCACTCGGCGACCTCGCCGTCGTACACGGAATTTCATCCGCGTTGGTACCGCCCAAAGGTTTCGACTTACTGGTGGCTGGGCAAGTGGGCTTACGTGAAATTCATCCTTCGCGAACTGAGTAGTGTGGCGGTGGCATGGACTGTGGCGATGATATTGCTTCAGGTTCGTGCAGTGATTCGCGGCCCAGAAGCTTACCTGCGATTCGAACACCGCATGAGTTATCCGTGGATGATTGCACTTAATGTCATTGCCTTTGCCTTTCTCTTGTTGCACTCGGTTACCTGGTTCAATCTGGCTCCGAAGGCAATGGCAGTTCGCGTTGGCGGCAAGCGCGTGCCTGCGGTGCTCATTTCTGGGCCACAGTACCTGGCATGGATCGTCGTCTCCGCAATTGTCTTTGCCATCATCATTTCGCGCGCATAGGGAAACTATGGTGAACCGAGAAACCGAACCGATCTTCTGGACGCTTTTCAGCGCCGGGGGAGTAGTGGCTGCTCTATTCTTGCCGATCCAATTGTTCATCTTCGGATTGGCGGTGCCGCTGGGATGGATGCATGCTCCAGCTCGTGCATCGCTCTATTCACTGGCGCATTCTCCCATCACGCGCATCTACTTATTCGTAGTGTGCTCGCTGCCGCTGTTCCACTTCGCTCACCGTTTTCGCTACACGCTTTACGACGGACTTCAGATCAAGCATTTGAACGAAGTTGTCTTCGTGGAATGCTATGGAATCGCAATTGTAGGAACGTTGGCAGCGGGATATTTGCTTTGGACACTTTAGGGTAGGGCTGTATCGATTGCTATGTCGGATTAGGAGGTAGACGATGGAACTTAAGTTGAAATCCATTTCCCAGGCGGGTATTAACGCTGCTATTGCGAAAGCGGAACGCTATCGTTACCTCAATGAACCAGAAGAAGCGGAATCGATCTGCCGCGATATCCTCGCAGTCGATCCACATCATCAACTGGCCCAACGCATTCTTGGCCTTGCAATTACTGATCAGTTTTCCGGCGGCGTAAAAGACCGGGTAAGTGAAGCCTCAGCCTTGTTTAACGGTCTCGAGGAGCAATACTCGCAGCTCTACTACACTGGCATTCTGCACGAGCGGCACGCCAAAGCGCAGCTTCGCGCCGGTCGTCCGGCGCAGGCGGTTACAGCCGAACTGGAAGAGGCGATGCGCTGTTTCGAACGTGCGGAACAGATTCGCAGTGCAGGCAACGATGAAGCGATCCTGCGCTGGAATCGTTGTGCCCGTCTCCTGGAGCAAATACCGGTGCCAGAGCTTCGGGAAGAACTGCAGAGTTTCGAATCCGGCGACACTTCGCCGCAAGCGCCTACGCGAATTGGCGCGGTCAGGGCCGGCAGATCTCGATGAGCACGAGGTTATTCAGGAATCCATTTAGGCGCGGCACTGAACAGGCCGGAGACAAATCCAATCTGGTAAACCAGGAAGAGCCCAAAAGCGACACTCACGATTCCTGAGGTTGCGCACATGTAACGATTCAGACGGGCAAAGCTTTTTCCTGTCCAAACCACAGGCACCGCGATGACAGCCGTCATCAGCATCATGCCGGCAATCGTTCCTAATCCGAACAGAAGCAGATAACCAATCGCCCAGACCGGGTTATGGATCGTAGCGAGCACCAGCAATGCCACAGCCGCGGATCCAGCTAAGCCATGCACGATTCCGATTACGAGAGGACGAACCAGCTGATAGGTCCCGAAACGGGAGAAAGCGCGATCGAGTAGACGTTCAGAGTTCGACGTCCCGCGACCTTCACTAACGCTTTCAGCAGGTGGCGTGACGCGCCCCGTAAACCACGCCAACACTCCAGTCAGGTTCAGAACTCCCAGCAAGATCAGCATCAGCGCAACTGCGAACTCCATCGAGAGCCCGACCCGCGGGGGGATCACGATATCGAACAAGATGATCGCCGAACCCACAACGAAGATGGTTAACGTGTGGCCGACGCCCCAGAGCATTCCGACAAAGCTCGCATGGCGCAGCGTGCGTAACCGTGTCACGATGGTAGTGACGGCAATCACATGATCGGGATCGGTGGAGTGACGCATTCCTAACAGTAATCCAATGCCGGCTACTAACAACCATTTTGGACTGGCGAACGAGATGGCGTGGCCAAGGCCAATCGGCTTCAGTGATTGCGCAATCAGCACAACTCCGACGATCGTAATAAACACCGCTGAGAGCAGCGGGAGTCGCCGACTCATAAGCTCGCTATTCGGATTCAACTGCGAAAGGAACCGCCCTGCATGCACCATCAGCAGTCCAATCGCAATGAGCACAGCCGCAAGTCCAATGCTAAAGGCAACGATCAGGAAAAACCCGAGGGCGATGCGATGCAGTGCCACCGCGCTGAGCAGCACTACCAGAGCCGCCGGACAAGGAATGAGGCCGCCGGTGATACCCAGCAGGAGCAGTTGACGTGTCGAAACCGTCTGGCGGGCAGGGGCAGCAGCGGCTCCATCACTGCTAACAGGAAAAGTACCGCTATGACCAGCAAAGCCGTCATACCAGTGTGAGTGATCTTCAGCCAGCGATGGATCTTCACTCACCCATCTGCGTAGGAATAACCACATTCCTAAGACGACTATGATCAGCCCAGAGATAGCGCCCAGCAAGGGATAAAGTTTCTCTGGGAGGACATAACGCGAGGCGTACAGCGTGACCACGCCGAGGGCGTATACCCCTGCCGTGTGCGCCAGAGTTACGATCACGCCAAGAATCACCGCGTGCCACGCTGTGCCGCGTGATCCGACGAGATAGGCTGCGACGAGCGTCTTGCCATGGCCAGGTTCGAGGGCGTGCAGAGCGCCCAATCCCATTGCGATCAGGGCGGCAGTAAGGAAAAACCAGACGCTGAGTTGGTTTGATGTAATCAGTTGTGTAAACGCGCTTCGTGGTGTGCGCTGAACGTTACTAGTCAGGGGAGCAGGTTGGGGGGAAGCCTCCGAAGCATTATTCGTGCTGCTAGTCGCGCCCTGCTGAGGAGCCTTCGGAACAGTCGTCCTGGTTACGGGCGCGGCAGCCTTTTCAGAAGAAACAGCAGTGCGTGCCGGCGAAGCGGCGGGTAGAGTAAACGTCGCGTTTGCGCTAAGGTTCTGCGGCGGGCTGTTAAGCAGATCGGTTGGGTAATTCGATAACTCCGCACTTCGATCCGTGCCCGGAACATCGCTAACGAGTTGCAAAGCCGGATCGGCTTTGACGATTACTTCTTTCCACCCAACGCGCCCCTGAAAGTTGTCGTCGTGGTATTCCAATTGGTGGCGACCGGAATTAAGGTTGGCCAGCGGGGCACCGCAAGTGAAGGCAAATTTCATTGTGGGAAGCCCACCCGCGCCTGGCGGAAAGATCGCTTGTCGCTCAGCGCATTCCAGTTCCAGGGGACGCCCATCCAGCTTCAGCGTGATTCCGCGCCAAAACTCATCAGCCTTTGCTCGGAGATACGTGGATAGATGAGGGTCTTTAGGATCAGCCTTCAGATCCGCCGCCTGCAGTTCTTGAAAGGTAGGGATCTCCGCCATATCGATGATGTAAAGCAGGCGAATCTGAGAGCGCGTAAGCGTTATTCCCGAATAGTGATTTACGCTGAAGTTGCCCATGGGATGGGCAACTACTGGAACAGCGGCACACAGCAGCATGGCAAGAAGACCGAGGAGTCCAACTCCCCTCAAGAAGAGGACCCTTCTCCGGGCCGCCTCCGGCACCGCCTTATTAACGCTGCTCCTCGCCATTGCGATCGATTTCGAGAGTATAGCTGGGAAGGAAGCTCTCGCCTGCATTGCACGAAATTGCGTGCATGGAAACTACTCGATCAGGGCCGAACGGACACAACACCTTGGTACCTAAACCTAAACTCTTTTTATTGAGCCTTCCCAAACTGGCAACATTTTTGCCTTTCGCAGTCACAAGGTCCTACGACCTAGGTTTCGTTTGAAACTGTACACAAAGAGCTCTCCGCATGACATCATTCTCTCGTGCTCGGTATCCCGCCGAGAGGAGGGCCTATGAACAGCACAAAGCGCTGCTTGACCGTTCTGGCGATAGGACTGGTTTTCCTTTTCACAAGCACGTCGGCTGCGGACACCACGGCGAATTTCGGCAGCACACTCAATATTCCGACTCTCCCTTGCGTCAATAACCAGCCGATCACCGTGACCGGACCTACGACTGTCAACATTCAGCAGAACTCCACTAGCGATGGAACTCACTTGGTTGTTCACCTGCTGATTAAAGCCGACGGTCAGGATGCGAACCAGAGTGCTTACCACGTCGATCTGGAAGGCAGTGCCCAGTTCGATGCCGCAGCGTCGAGTTATGACGTTCCATTTCACTCGGTCTGGGTCGGACAGGGAGCAACCGTGAACTTTCCGCTTACTGGAGTCATTACGGTCTTCACTAACAGTGACGGCACGTTGACCACGGTGGGGAAGTCTGTTGACCTGCCTACATGCACGAACTGAACTTACCGTTACTCCCAGTAAACTTTCATCGCTCAACGCCGGATCGACGGGCATGCGCGCCCGCTGATCCCGTTATGTCTCTGGAAACTACGGGACGTGCAGCGTACCCTGACTTAGCAAACAGCTAGGACTCAATTCGACTTGCTGACGCCGCTAATCGCGCCAGATGTCGGAGTGTGCAGCCAAAGGCGCGCTTCGTCCGCATATAGCACGTGAAATTCAGGATTGACCCCAAGAGCTTTCTGCGTGAAATGCGCAGCGCCGGGGTTCCCCAGCTTCCGCTCTATTGCAGCAGCATGAAAGAACAGCAGTGGGTCTTGCGTCCCTATAGCAAGCGCCTTTTGCATCGCTACACGAGCATCTCGAGCGCGATTGTTTTTCAACAGAGACCACGCCAGCGCGTCCCACGTGTAGACATCGTGCCTTATCTCTAATTCTTTTTGGGCTAGCCCGAGCGCTTCGGGCAAGCGACGATCGTGGTCGGCAAAGAACGCCGCCAATTCGCGGTTATAAACCTGCTTGTTCAACGCGCTCAATCGTCCGATGTATTCCACCAATGCGTACTGCTTCTCGGCTTCCGCATTCTTCTTTTGACGCAGATAGACATCTCCAAGCGCGCTCGCGTAGAGCGGCAAAGGAATAATGCCGATTGCTCTCTGGTAAAAATCGACAGCCTCGGTGAACCGGAGTTGAGCCGCGCGAATCTGTCCCATGCCCGCCAGGGCACGATGGTAGAGGGGAAAAGCACGCAGCGACGCGCTCATTTCGCCCTCGGCCCCTGCCAAATTCCCGGACTGAAACATCTGCTCGCCCAGCATGAAATGCGTCCATGCCACGTTTTCTGCAGGAAGATGCGCTTCTTCAGAAAGGCCACAGGCCTGCTTCATTAGGGAGATCGAATCTTCGACATCACCGCGAATCCAGGCCAGCGACGCTTGACGCGTGGTTCTCAAGTACTCGCGTCCCGTATGGGGACGTCCCTCGTCTGGGGCTCTAAGCCTTGCGAACAACGCCTCAGCCTTAGCGTATTCGCCCATCTCCAGTTGAGCGTCTCCCGCGAGTGCCAGGGCCGCCGGATCGTCAGCGAGCTTCAATGCGCGTTCGGCGCTCGAGGCCGCTTCCGAAAAGCGATGCTCCGCGAATTGAATCGCCGCGAGCTGACCGTAAGCCGTTGCCGCCTCCTCATGCTGCGATTCCAGCTCAAGCGATTTTTTGATCGCCTTCTCCGCAAGATCGTAGTAACTGATATCACCGGTTTCACGGGCCTTTAATGAATAAGCCCCAGCCAGGCGGTTGTAGTTGATGTAGTAATCGGGATCGCGTGCGAGCTGTGCCTGGAAGAAGTGAATACGCTCGTCGGTTGTGTTTGTCGGAGGCGATTTTGGCGTCGGCTGGGCCGCAACGAGCTGACAGGTCAGAACTAAGAGGATGAGTCCCAATTCATGACAGGCCGACTGGGGACAACTGAATTTCATATGCGGGTGGATAGAAGAGACGCGGTTTATCGCGTCTCTTCTAAGCGCTACTGCTGCGGCGGAAATCCAACGGTTCCTGGCTCGCCAGGAAGCGGATGCGGAGTGGCGACGTATGGGAACTGGGTTAAGAACGGACGATCGTTACCGACAACGGTGAAATCATTGAGCTGTGCGTCAGGTTTGTTGAAGGTTGTTCCTTGCACCACCGTCAGGACGCGACGGTCCTGGCAACTCGGGAATGCCGAGCACTCCAGGGCGACTCGATTGCCGATCGGACCACCACCAGTTACGCCTGAAGGAAAGTGCACATCCGCCAACTGGCGGAGAAGTTGTAGCGCGATATCAATCGCCGGATCGTCCAGCCGACGCCCACTCTGAAGGCCGAACTGACCGATCGCTTGTCCGGCATGCCCGGCAGGCAAATCAAGATCGAATCGCAACACGTCGGGCAGCAATGCCACCCTGAGTAAGTTCTTGTTTGTGTTAGCGAATGTCCCGGGCAGCAATAATGGTGCGCCGTTCGGGAGCGCAGTTAAGCCAAGTGCAGTGAGCAGATTTGCCCTGCCTTGGATTGTGTTCCCGGTTCCATCGTTATCCGCGGTGGTTAGTGCATCCGGGACTAGCCCAGAGTAGTTAGCAACGTCATGCTCTGGAATCTCGGCATTCTGCGCGTCGCGTGGAGCGCCTTTCGGTATAAACACCGTGGCAAAAGCCTGTTGCCCCATGCGCTCGAACTGCACGTAATGCGGGCGGGGACCATCATCGTCTTCATCCTCGTCATGGTCTCCCTTGACCTTGCCTTCCGAGTTCGCAAAATTCGGTTTACCGTCAGAGACGCGCTGGCTCACGGTGGCCCAAACATTGATCTTGGACTTCTGCCCTCGAACCATCGATTTTGGTACTGAAACGGCGATCGTGGTTACGTCAAATCCGCCAAACCCATCCACGCCACTCGTCCCGTCTGCTCGGACGGGGCGTCCGTGGAAACTCATGCCTATCTGGCGGAAGACGTCCTGAGTGCCGTTGAGAATTCTAAAGAACTGTCCAACGTCGAAGACGAAAGGATCGTCTCGCAATCCCACAAAGGCCTTGATCGACCCGTCATTGCTTTGAATCACCTGTCCGAATGCACCCTTCACTGCGGGGGTGCCACCGAGCAGCGTGTTACGGGCTCCCGTACGCGAAGGCGCCGCCGGACCGAAAACGCGGATCGTCTGACCCGTACCCCGTATGTCGGCGACCACCTGGATAATGAGGTCCTCACGCGCATCGTTTGTATTGTCGATCTTGAACTGATAAAGCAGGTCCGGAGAAAGCGAGTAGCTCGATGCCTCAGCCGGAACACTGAAAGGATTCACATTCATGATGAAGACAACGCGTGACGAATCATTGGGATCCGTAAACAGATACACATCGGTGATGTCCCCTTCGGGAATCCCATCGACAATGGGTGCCTCACGATGATCTGCTGCGAAAGCTTGCCGACTGCTCCAATTAAGCAATCCAAAAGCAAGCGACACCATGGCAATCGTTAAAGAAATCTGGTGTAGCCTCAGAACTTTCACCGTCGCCTCCTTATAAGAACCACCGCTCGCAGTAACGCGAGCGGGAACACCGCGGCAGCCTCGAGATTCAGTAGCACGACATCGGAGTAGGAAAAGAATTGACGTTCACTGCTCCATCCCGGCTCAGGGAGATACCACAAGGCTTACCTAATCCCAAATACGAGTCCGGGGGAAATGGACTTATGCAGTCCGGAACAAATCAATAAGCTGGGGAACTGAGGGCAAGCAGACTAGCATTACATCTCGCGACTTGCAACGAGAGAAATTCAGAGAAAGCAGTTATCAATCTGCAAACAGATTTAATTGGGAGTATTAGTTTTAGAGTGACCGGGCGATTTCAGCGTCCTTCCTCCTCCAGAAACCTTTCGGCTTCCATGGCCGCCATGCAACCAGTACCCGCGGCGGAAATCGCCTGGCGATAGCGCCGGTCTTGTACGTCACCAGATGCGAAGACTCCAGGTACTTTCGTGAAGACATAGTTCTTAGTTAGGAGGTAACCATCGGTATCGGTGTCGAGCTGGCCGTTGGCCCACTTTGCATTTGGCTCGTGTCCGATGCCTAAAAACATCGCACTGGTGGGAAAGTCCCACGCTGCACCGGTTTTCAAATTGCGGAGGCGCAGTCCCGTGACTTCCTTCTTTTGCACGTCGTAAACATCGTCGACAACAGTATTAGTCAGGAATTCGATGTTGGGATGCAGTCGGGCGCGCTCCAACATGATCTTTGAAGCGCGGAAACTGTCGCGACGATGAATCACCGTCACTTTCGTTGCAAAGCGGGTAAGGAAAAGAGCCTCCTCCATCGCTGAATCGCCGCCGCCAATTACCGTGATGTTTTTGCCGCTAAAGAAAAACCCATCGCACGTGGCGCACGAGGAGACGCCGTGACCGATCAGTGCCTGCTCATTTGGCATACCCAGCCATCGCGCTGAGGCTCCGCTGGCAATTATCAGCGTGCGCGTGAGCAATTGCTTATCGCCGAAATTCAACACGAACGGACGCTTAGTAAAGTCGGCGCTTGCCAGATGCGCCATCAAGTACTCGGCGCCAAATCGAGCTGCTTGTTTCTTCATGTTTTCGATCAACTCGGGACCCTGAATGCCATCAGGAAATCCCGGGAAGTTCTCGACAAGAGTAGTGATGCTCAGCTGTCCGCCCGGCTCATGACCCTCGATCACCAGGGGCTTCAAGTTAGCGCGGGCGGCATAGATGGCTGCGGTTAATCCGGAGCATCCGGAGCCGAGAATCACCACGTTACGTACGGAATTGTCCATAGGCCTCAAGGATTTGATTCAAGACTCCGGCAAGAAGACTCAGACCGGGGATTGGGAACAGACATTGTACCCGCCAGCCTCGCTACTGGGGCGTGGACTGTGGTCCTGGATTGGCAGGAGGTTTCTTAGACACTCCACGCCCGTTGGGCGTAGTGCTCGAATTCAGCCAGGCGATGTCGTTGGCCAGCATCGTCCGTAATTTGAGGAGCCGTCGATAGTCCGCAAAGACGGCAGAAGCTTGGGCAAAAATTGGTGCGTATTGCGATTGGTCGACACCCTCGCAGCGCGCCAGGGCGAGCGTGGTCTTTCCAGAGCGCTCCACGCGAAAACGAGACGCGGGTGTGTCGGTCTGGATAACAGTCGACGGTTTGCTGACAGAGGTTGAGAGCTTGTCTTCAATGGAAAGCGCCAACAGATCCTTCACATCGCGTCCGCGAAAAACGAGCGTCTCAATCGTGTTTTCCGCATCGGAACTCAGAGAGTACTGAATTGTTTCTAACGGCGAGTCGCTTTTGAACTCGCGACGCAGGCGGATGTACTTTGCACTCTTCCCTCCCTCGAGCGTCGAAATACCCCGCGATATCTCGTAGTCGGTTACAAACGTTGGCGCTTTAGGCAGACGGGCTAGCGCCAACCTCATTTCTTGCTGCTCTACAACTCCCGGCGTACAGACGTTCAAGATATTCACCTTCACAGGCGGGCCTTGATCAGGTTTTGACGGACTTGCCTCGGGGTTTTGAGAGAGCCCAACAGAGGAGCACAGAAGAGTAAGGAGGAGAACTCGCACGAGCGGGATTGTAGAACAGAAAGTCCTTCATCCGGAATCGCCATGTTCCCACTTCGATTCTGCGCAGCTAAACTACACATATGGCAAATCTCACGCTTGTATATGGCATGCGACTGCTCCCATCTGACGAGATCAAGTCGGTAGGCGATGCGCCGGTCGAACTAAAGAATGGGCGTACTGCGCGCGTTACCATGCATGTTCTTGAAGGCAGCAAAGAAGAGATCGAAGCTCAGTTGCGAAATAGTGTGGAGGCCTTTTTCGACATTTATCCGGAGATCTGAAGGTCCGCGGCACAGCCACCACGGCTGTGCCCGCTTTATTCTTAAGCCGCCACCGCTCATTTCTTTATCCACTGATCCACCCACTCCCCGACGGTTTTGTACCAGAGTTGGCTATTCTGCGGCTTCAAGACCCAATGGCCTTCGTCGGGGAAATAAAGCATCTTCGATGGGATCTTCAGTAGTTGAAGCGTAGTAAAAAGCTGAAAGCCCTCGGAGACATCGAGCCTGTAGTCGAGTTGCCCATGGACTACAAGCGTCGGAGTCTTGAACTTTGTGACGAATTGATTAGGAGACCACTTCTTATATGTTGCGGGATTCGTCCATGGAGTGCCCTTGAACTCCCAGATGTTGAACCACAATTCCTCTGTCGTCCCGAAAGCGGAGACGGCATTGAACATTCCGTCGTGCGAGACCATGCACTTGAAACGAGTTGTGTGGCCGAGCAGCCAGTTGATCGCGTATCCACCGTAGGATGCGCCGAGCGCACACTCGCGCTCCTTATCGATGAACGGATATGTCTTCTCGAGGTAATCAAGGCCATTCAGCAGGTCCACAATTGGCTTGCCGCCCCAATCACCGTTGATACCGTCAATGAATTTCTGACCGTAACCAGTCGAACCGCGCGGATTAATCAGGACTACAACATAGCCGCTGGCAGCCATCAGTTCCGCATTCCAGCGATACGACCACTCCTCGCCCCACTGCCCTTGAGGTCCGCCGTGGATCAGAAACTTCACCGGATACTTCTGCCCAGGGTTGAAACCGGGAGGCTTGAGGAGAAAACCCTGCACTTTTGTCTTCTCTGCGCCGATGAACTCGAACGATTCAAGCGGAGACATCGCAATCTGTGACAACACCGCATCATTCAGATGACTCAATTGCTGGGCTTCTGCTGCTCCTTGTGCGAGAGACGCCTTGTAGATCTCGTTTGGCGCGGCCACTGATTGATGACTGAAGAAGACAGTCTTGCCATCGGGACTGAGAATGGGCTCGTCATTAGTGCCGGCGATCGCCTTCTCCGGTTCGCGAGTGGTCACTTTTACACGCCACAAAGGCGATCCTCCATGGTCCTCACCCGCGAAATAGATCGCCGATGAGTCTGGAGTCCACGCGAACGCTTCAACCCAGCGGTCGAAATTCTTTGTCAAATCGGTACTAGTTCCGCTCTTACGATCGAATAACAAGAGGCGAAAACGGTCGCTTTCATAGCCGGCACGCGCTTGCGAACGGTAGGCGATGTAGCGTCCATCAGGAGAGTACAGCGGAGTAGAGTCGCTTCCCAGGCTCGTGGAAATCTTCTTTGGTGTTCCTCCCGTAATGGGAACAACGAAGACATCGTTGTTCGTACTGGTGGCTTCCACCTCCTCGATGTTGCTGGTAAATGCGACCTCCTGGCCATCTGGAGATATCGCGTAGAGATCCTGGCCACCAAGATTGAACGGTGGAACATCGTGATCCCCTGGGGTGATGTCAAGTGGAGTGCCGCCCTCCGGGGCCACTACAAACAGGTGACTGCGCTTGAAGCGCGTGTAACTCGACCAATGCCGGTAGAAAAGACGCGTGAATTGCTTTGCCTTTACTTTGGATTTGGCAAGTTCTTCGTCACGCGCCTTGTTGCACGCATCATCTTTGCAATCGGGATGGACCTCGGAGAGGAAGAGAATGTGCTTACCGTCGGGCGCCCAGATCGCGCCATCGGCTTCTGTCGAGATAGAAGTAAGCTGACGCGCCTGGCCCGACGGGGCCCCAGCAGCGCTGTCAAATCCCACTACCCATATCTGCGAGCCGCCAACTGCGCTTGATGTGTACGAGAAACTTCTGCCGTCCGGCGAAAACCGCCCACGATTCTCTCCCGCTTCGCCGTTTGTGATCTGTTTCGCGTCCCCCCCAGCGGCGGGAACAAGCCAAAGATGAGGCTTCCGCGTGTTCTCTGCGAGGTTCACTTCGATCGCCGAGAACATCACCCAACGCCCATCCGGCGACACTTGCGGGTCGCCAATTCGCTTCAGGGCCATCATGTCCTCGAAGGTAAAAGGACGCTTCTGGCCAGAAACACTGGAGGTGTGGAGAGCATTCTGAGCCACAGATAGGCTGGCGAGTGAGAATAAGAGCGCAAGAATCCGGAACATTCCGTTCTCCTAAGGACAAACCGGACAGTGTAACAAGGCCGAAATGTTCACTGGTGGGTCGCCGTCAGATAAATCTGACCGGCTCGAGGGACCGACAAATTGGAGCTTCTGGAGTCCAAAACCACGACGGAGGAGGTCCCGGCAGACTCTTCCGGTATTCGACCTAGCGCCGACATGAATTCATCGAGTCAATTTTTGATCTGTTTTTCACCCATGGAGCGTGTGATTTGGCTTACTTTTGTGTAACTTACTGTGGTCAGATAACGGCTACAATGTCATTCCGGGATCAGAAAATGCGGTTACTTAAGCGGATTTTGACGACACTTTTCGCAGGTTTTGCGGCACTTTTGTGGCTTTCGGCCGTCACACAAGCGCAGTTTACGGTTGGGTCCGGCAATGCTCAGCAGGTTCCTGACATCGCTAACGAGGGCTCCGGACCGCTAGATCCGGCGCAACCGAAGGGTATTTCCGTCCAGGAAATCATTCAGAAATTCACCGCTAAGGAAGATGAGTTCAAGGCGGCCCGCGATCATTACACCTGGACTGAGGACGTGAAGTATCAGCTGTTCGACGGTATCAGCGTGGTCGGGGAATTCCGCCAAGTCTCCGACATCGTCTACGATGACCGCGGTCGCCGACTTGAGAATGTGAAGTTCGCGCCACAAACCAGTCTCTACATCACCAAAGAAGACATGGATGACCTGCGCAAGCGGACCGCCTTCTCGCTGACCACCGAGGAGCTTCCCAAGTATCAAGTCCTCTACGCAGGACAACAGAAGGTAGACGAGTTGCAGACCTACGTCTTCGATATCGCTCCCAAGACGATCGAAAAGGAACAACGCTACTTCCAGGGCCGCATCTGGGTCGATAACCAGGACCTGCAGATAGTCAAGACTTATGGCAAGGGTGTGCCCGACATTGGCTTCAATCTAAGTCCGAAAAAGAAGAAGAAGCATCCGGAAGACGAACAGCTATTCCCTCATTTTGTAACTTACAGAGAGCAGATTGATGGGAAGTTCTGGTTTCCCACCTACAGCAAAGCAGATGAAGTGCTCCACTTCACTACCGCCGACAATCACGTAAAAGCCATTGTCAAATACACCGACTACAAGCGGTTCGGCACAAATGTGAACATCATCTACGGCAACGACGTTACCAAAAACAACGGTCCACAAAAGCCAGGAGCCAAACCGAGCCCGCAACCGAAGTAATAGTTCGCTGATCGAACCTTGGAAGCGAGTCATCCTCGACAGGCTGGCCGATCCTAATGGCTTCCGAACGAGCTTGTTCTGTTGCAGGATCTACTGATTCACACCGCTGGCCAGAAAACCGCCGTCAACGCAGAGGACTTCTCCGGTCACGAAGCTGGCTGCCTCTGAAGAAAGGAACACGGCTGCGCCGGCAAGCTCTGTCACCTGACCAAAACGCTTCATTGGTGTGCGCATCAGGAACTCCTGGCCACGCGGAGTCTCATCAAGAAGTTTTTGGTTGAGTGGAGTGCGAAAGACTCCGGGAGCGATTGCATTTACGCAGACTCCGTGCTTCGCCCACTCGACGGCAAGCGATTTGGTGAGAGAGGCGACCGCCGCTTTGCTTGCAGCGTAGGCTGCCACTTCATATAGCGCTACAAATGAACTGAGAGACGCGATGTTGACGATGCGTCCGTACCGGCGTTCGATCATATGGCGTCCGAAGATCTGGCAGGCACGCAAAACGCCGGTGAGATTGGTCTCCATGATGTCGTTCCACTCGGATTCGGGAACGTCGATTGTCGGCGTGCGTTTGGTCTTTCCCGCCGAATTGATCAGAATGTCCACTTTCCCTAACCGGGAAACAGTCTGTTGAAGTAGCCGATCCAGGGACGAGCGATCGCCGACGTCGGAGGCGAGGCGTAGCGTGTGCCGGCCGATCTTTTCAATTTCCTTGGCCGCCGACTCCACCTGGTCTTCGCGCCGGGAGGTGGGCACAACATCGGCTCCGGCCTGAGCGAGTCCGTTTGCGATGGCGCGGCCGATTCCCGACGTGCCGCCAATCACCACGGCGACTCTTCCGGTCAGGTCGAGCGGAGCGTAGCTCACAGAATTCCTCGCTCATGACTTCTCCGAACACCAAATGGCAGATCAGGATTCCCGATTATGTCCTCGCAGCCTTGGCTCAATAGGGATCCCTCCGCTTCGTTCGCGAATGACAATGCGAACACACGCTACCAGTTCCACATCGTTCCGTCGAGCTTCCGGTTTACCGGAAGGTATGCTCGCTCGTACGGGAACTTCTTCGCAAGCTTCTCGTCATAATCGACTCCCAGCCCCGGCTTATCGCCTGGATGCAGGAAGCCTTTCTCGAAGTAGTAGGTATGCGGAAAGACCTCGTCTGTTTCTTTCGTGTGTCGCATGTACTCCTGAATTCCGAAATTAGGAATCGAGATATCAAAGTGCAGCGCCGCAGCCATCGTCACTGGTGACAGATCAGTCGCGCCGTGGCATCCGGTCTGCACATGATACATATCGGCAAAGGCCGCTACCTTTTTCAAATTCGTGATGCCTCCACCGTGGACAACGGTCATGCGCAGGTAGTCAATGAGTTGCTCGGAGATAAGAATGTTGGCGTCCCAGACGCTGTCGAAGATCTCGCCGAGCGCCAGCGGCGTCGTGGTGTGTTGCCGGACGATGCGGAATCCTTCTTGCAGTTCGGCAGGCACCGCGTCCTCAAGCCAGAAGAGATGATACGGTTCCAACTCCTTCCCCAGCCGCGCCGCTTGAATTGGAGTAAGACGGTGATGCGCATCGTGCAGCAGATGTATATCGTCGCCGAACTTCACGCGCAGAGCTTCGAAGAGCTTGGGCACTTGCATCAGGTACTTTTCGCTCGACCACAGATTCTCCGGCGGGAGTCCTTTCTCTGCCGGCTCATAAAACATTTTGCCGCGCCCAACGCCGTAGGTGCTTTTTAATCCCGGAACTCCGGACTGTGCGCGCACAGCCAGATAACCCTGCGAAATGTACTCGCTGACCTCGTCGACTGTCTCACTGATGTCTCCGCCGTTGGCATGGCCGTAGACCATCACGCCACTTCGACTTTTGCCGCCGAGCAGGTTATAGACAGGAGTCTTGAGTGCTTTTCCCTTAATGTCCCAGAGCGCCATGTCGACTGCCGCGATCGCGCTCATAGTGACCGGCCCGCGACGCCAGTAAGCGCCGCGATACAGGTACTGCCAGATATCTTCAGTCTGAAAAGGATCGCGGCCGATCAAACAGGGAACGATGTGGTCGCTGAGATAGCTAGCGACGGCTAGTTCACGACCATTGAGCGTGGCATCACCTAGTCCGTAAATGCCTTCATCCGTCAGAATCTTCAGGGTGATGAAGTTTCTTCCCGGTGAGCAGACCAGAACCTTGGCGTCTTTAATCTTCATCCGTGCCTCATCTGAATACAGCCAACTGCGCCTGGTTTCATAATTCCGCTCACCGCGCCACCCTGGCACCGCCACCTTTCATTAGCTTCTCGACTTCTGAAAGCGTTGCCATTGTGGTGTCCCCCGGAGTCGTCATAGCCAGCGCGCCGTGGGCTGCGCCGCACTCAACCGCCCACTGCGGATCACGTCCGGTAAGGAATCCATAAATCAGGCCCGAAGCAAAGGAATCGCCGCCGCCGATACGATCGTATATCTCCAGGTTTTCGCGCGTCACAGAGCGATAGAGCTTACCCTCGTGATAACAAACCGCTCCCCAATCGTTAAAGGTAGCAGTCTTGGCATTGCGCAAAGTTGTGGCAACAGCTTTCAAGTTGGGAAATTCGGCGACTACCCGTTCGATCATACGGCGAAAATGCTCGACATCGAGCTTGGATAGGCTCTCATCCACACCTTCAACTTCGAATCCGAGTGCAGCCGTGAAGTCTTCCTCATTCCCAATCAGAACATCGACTAGTTTCACGAGTTCTCGATTGACCTCGGTCGCACGTTTCTTCCCGCCGATTGCCTTCCACAAAGATTCGCGATAGTTCAAATCATAAGAAACGACTGCGCCGTTCTTCCGAGCAGCACACATGGCTTCCTTGGCCACCTGCGGTGTCGTTTCCGACAAGGCAGCGAAGATTCCGCCGGTGTGAAACCAGCGTGCTCGCTCCTTGACGAAGATCGCATTCCAGTCGATGTCTCCGGAACGAAGTTGGGACACGGCCGTGTGTCCGCGATCGGAGCAGCCGACAGCCCCACGCACTCCGAATCCACGCTCGGTAAAGTTCAACCCGTTACGAACCGTGCGTCCGACGCCGTCATACGGTACCCATTTGACATGCGATTGATCTACGCCGCCCTGGTAAATAAGGTCCTGCACAAGCCGTCCGATAGGATTGTCCGCGAGTGCAGTAACCACTGCTGTGTGCATACCGAAGCAGCGGAGAAGACCTCGAGCCACGTTGTACTCGCCTCCCCCTTCCCAAACACGGAAACTGCGCGTCGTGGCAATGCGAGTGTCGTAGGGATCGAGGCGAAGCATGACCTCGCCAAGGCTCACGAGGTCCCATTGGCATTCTGATTTTGGCTTGATCGTCAGTGGCGGCATCTGGCGGTTCGCTCGTCTGCGGTTAACTACCAGCACGTCGGACGATTACGTTGCGATTGGGCGCAGGTTGCGGGACGCCACGTTCGGAGAATCCCATTTGACGGGAAATCTCCCTGCAAGTAGCCGCCAACGTGGCTCCGATTTCCCGTTCCTGTTTCAGAATGCGCGAGGAAGGACCGGAAATGCTGAGGGCGCCGACGGATACGCCACTCTCGTTCACGATGGGCGCGCCAATACAGGCAACGCCAGGTTCGTTTTCTTCCTGATCAGTAGCGTAGCCGCGTCGCTTCACGATCTCCATCTCGGTCCGCAGCTTGCGCAGCTCGGTTGGAGTGAGAGTGTCGAAGACAGCCTCGAGATCATGCTCGGCAGCGTTAGTGATCAGCGCCTTGCCCAGCGAAGTATTTGCGATGGGCATGCGGCTCCCAACCATCGCCGACATGCGAAACGGCCGAGAGCTCTCCAGCAAGTCTATGTACAGCACTTCCCCACCATGCAGCACAGCGAGGTTCACCGTCTCGTTGAAGCGCAACTGCAGTTTGCGCATGTAAGGCTGTGCCACCTGCTTTACGTCGCGACGCAGGCTCGATGCATGCTCGAATAATTTGATTCCGAGGCGGTAGCGATGACCGTCGGTGCCCCGTTCCACATACCCGCGCTCGCAGAGCGTATGCAGTAACCGGAATGCACGGCTTTTGTTTAGCGAAACGCGCTTCGAGATCTCGCTCAGCTGCAGCTCTTCGGAATCGCGAAAGCTCTCAAGCACATCGAGTGCCTTTAATACTGCCTCAACTACATATTTATCGCTGGTTTCTCTTGGTAACTTCATATCCGAGTTTCGAGTGACAAAACAAAAATTCCATTGCACGAAGTGCGAAAGCATTCTCAAAGAAGCAGAAGTCTTTGTCAAATCCTTGAAAAACGCAATCGCCACTGCTCCCTGTCGTTGTTGATTTTGTAGAGTGAAATTCGACACGTGCCAATGCTGGACTTTCGGCACGCCTCTTTCCAGCGATGCCCGGCATTTGCTTTACTACATCAATTCGACGCTGATCGGCGTTGAGGATGAAGAAACAGGTATGCGACTGGTTAGTTTTCGCAGCAACGGACAAAGTGGGGCAGGACTTCTGCGGGACAATCTTATCTTCCCACTTAAGAATGCAGGCTTTTCGGACGCAGTGTCATTCATCGCCGCTGGAGAGAAAGAACACAAACGAGCAGAAGGATTGCTGAAAACTGCTTCCTCGCGCAAGCTACTTCCGCTGGATTCGGTGCGGCTCACCGCCCCGATCCCTCGACCACCGAAGATTCTTTGCATCGGTCTTAACTATCGCGATCACGCGAAGGAATCGAAGATGGAAGTGCCTTCGGTACCTACGGTATTTGCAAAGTATGCATCGTCGGTGATTGGCTCCGGCGAGCCAATCGTGCTCTCTTCGGCAACGCAGAAGCCGGACTACGAGGCTGAATTCGCCGTCGTGATTGGCAAACGGGCAAAGCAAATCCAGCGCGCGAAATGGAAGGATTGCGTCTTCGGATACACAATCGTCAACGACGTAAGCGCCCGCGACGTTCAGCTTGCGACGTCCCAATGGACACTGGGCAAGAGCTTCGACACTTTCGCCCCAATGGGACCGTATGTGACCACAGCCGACGAAGTTCCGGATCCTCATACATTAGATATCCGTCTCAGCATCGGCGGCGAAACGCTGCAACACTCCAATACTCGCGAGCTGATCTTTGGCGTGCCTGAGCTGATCGAGTATCTCTCGAGCATGCTTACGCTCGAACCGGGCGATATTATCAGTACGGGAACTCCAGCCGGAGTTGGGCTTGGGCGCACGCCACCGCGTTGGCTGCAAGCCGGTGAGGAAGTCTTAATTGAGATCGACAAGATCGGCATACTACGTAACCCGGTGATTGCTGAGAAAGCAGCTCATTGAAATCCAGTGGAGGGACCACTGTCTTGACAAGAATTTCCCGCCGAGCCTTTTGCCAGAATACGCTCACTGGTATCGCTGGTTTGGCTGCCTTCCTCAACGCAGACATAACTCAGGGGCCCAGTTCGGGACTCAATCTGGCAAGGTTTGAACGTCCGGAAGTTATTGCGGCAGCCAAGCGCTATCGGCACGAACGTCCGATCACGATCACGGACTTCTCGAGTCCACGCAGTGTCGGCGGGAAACACGATTACTTTTCCGAGGCGGATTACTGGTGGCCTGATCCGAAAGATCCGAATGGTCCTTATATACAGCGCGACGGAATGTCGAATCCGGAAAACTTCACTGGGCACCGGCACGCACTAATCCGCTTGGGTGTTCAGGTTCCGGCATTGACGGCGGCTTGGGTTCTTACACACGATCGACACTGCTCTGATCTCGCGGTACGGCATTTGCGCGCATGGTTTCTAGATTCCGCGACGCTGATGAATCCCAATCTTCAGTACGCGCAAGCCATTCACGGTCGCACTACAGGCCGCGGCACGGGAATCATCGACACGATTCATCTGGTGGAAGTCGTTCGCGCTATTCCTGTTTTGGTTGACTCGGGATCACTTTCTTCAACGGATTGCGACGAAATCAAGAAGTGGTTCGCGCAGTATCTCGAATGGTTGACGACATCGAAAAACGGTCAAGATGAGCGTGACGCTAAGAACAATCACGGGACATGGTGGGTAACACAGATTGCGCAGTTCGCCACATTCACCGGTAACGAGAAGCTGCTGACCTATTGCCGCGAACGCTTCAAGAACGTGTTCGTTCCGAATCAGATTGCCGCAGATGGGAGCTTCCCAGAGGAGCTACGACGCACAAAACCTTACAACTACACCTTGTTTAACATGACCGGACTAGCGACGATCTGCGAGACCCTCAGCAACTCACAGGAAGATTTGTTTGCCTTTGCTTTGCCGGACGGCCGAGGATTTCGCAAGGCCATGGCATTCATGTTTCCGTATATTCAGAACAAAGCGTCCTGGCCCCATCCGCCAGATGTCGAGTACTTTCAGTACTGGCCGATTCGCCAACCAAGTTTGCTGTTCGCAGGCCTGGCTTTGTCGAATCCTGAATACGTGAAAGTGTGGCAAACTCTTCCTCCTGAGCCCGCAGTCGAGGAAATTGTTCGCAACAATCCAATTCGCCAGCCTCTGTTGTGGGTAAAGCAGTAGGACGTCGAGTTTCGAAATGAGGTCCACCTCCACGCCAGCGCGACCCGAGCTTCTGTTGCAATTCGAGACGGCGGCAACGTCTGCTGCGGCTTCCGTCGAGCGTGTGTCTTACTCGGCGTCGAGGCTTGCTGCGGCAGTGAGTAAAAAGTCGAGCGGACGGATCGCGATCGCCGACACACTGGACCTGCCTCAAGAACTCTTCTCCGACCTGCAGGAATTGCCGGGCATAGTCACAGGCAGGAGCAAATTGGACTTAGCCGCTTGTGATGTTGGCGTCACCGAAGCGTTTGCCGGAGTTGCGCGCACTGGATCCGTTTGCGTGGCGGTGGATCACGATTATTCAGGTGTCATAAGCCTGCTCGCCCGCATGCACGTTGCAGTACTTTCCGCCGACAAAATCACGGAACGACCAGGCGACCTCTTCAGCCCACACTTCCTGAACGGCAAAGCTCTGCAACGAAACTTTGTTTTTGTCACCGGTCCCAGCGCTACCGCTGACATGGGCCCCCTGGTACGCGGAGTGCACGGTCCGCATCAACTGCACATCATCATCCTGGAGTGAGCGTGTCGAGCCCTGCACCGGTAGCTTCGCCTCGGACAGTTGCAAACAAAAGCGATAAGCCAGCGTTGCTTGCCGCAATTCGCATGGCGCTAGAGATCGAGAGCTCTGCCGTTCGCCACAATACTCAGGCATTCAATAGCGGCCGTTATTCAGCTACGGCTGAGATTCCCGACTACCACCAACTCAAAGACAAAGCCCGGGCCATAAAAGAAGCCGCGATCGCCCGGCTTCCGGAATTACTTGCCACTCTCGAAGCCAGCATAAAGCGAAACGGAGGACACTTCTTCCTTGCCCGAACCGGCGACGATGCTGCGCACTACATAACAAAGGTCTGCACAGATCATCAGGTGCGCCTTGTGGTGAAGGGCAAGAGCATGACCTCGGAAGAGGTTCATCTGAATCATCACCTCGAGGCCGCAGGCATTGAAGTCGCGGAAACGGATTTGGCAGAGTTCATTCTGCAGATCGCGGACGAGCAGCCATCGCACCTCATTGGCCCGGCAATTCACTACAGTCGCGAGCGCATCACCGCACTCTTCAAGAGGAATTTTCAAACCGATCTTCCACTCGACACCGGCGAAGAACTCACACGATTCGCACGTGAAATGCTGCGGCAGAAGTTTCTGAACGCTGATGCAGGCATTTCTGGCGCGAACTTTGTGACTGCCGATACCGGTAGCATCGTGCTGGTAGAGAGCGAAGGCAATATTCGCCTTACGTCGCAGCTCCCGCCGCTGCATATCGCAATTGCAGGTGTTGAAAAAGTGCTGCCCAGGCGCCAGGATCTCGCCCCCTTTATCGAACTGATCGGGCCGAGCGCAACGGGACAAGGTCTTGCTTCTTACACCAGCGTGCTGACGCCTCCGCTGAATGCAGCTCCCGCCTTGTCGGATCGCCCGGCACGATGCGAGTTCCATCTGGTGCTCGTCGATAACGGACGCCTTCAGATGCGCGAAGATCCCGTACTGCATGAGGCCCTCTACTGCATCCGCTGTGGCGCCTGCCTAAATTCCTGCGCGAACTTCCAGACAGTCGGCGGCCATGCCTTTGGGGGTGAAACCTATTCCGGTGGAATCGGAGGATCCTGGGAAGCCGGTACCCATGGATTGCTCAAGGCACGGTTCAGTGAGCTATGCACAGGATGTTCGCGCTGCGTGATGCAGTGTCCAGTCCGCATCGACATTCCATGGCTGAATTCAAATCTGCGCGAGCGAATCAACGAGCGTGACGTTGAAAAATCAGGCGGCATCTTGGAGAAGGCTTCGGCGGCTCAGCTCCATGCCAAGGCTCCACTCCCAAAGATCTTTTTCGGCAGATACGACATCTTCGGAAAGTGGGGAGCGCGCCTGACTCCTCTCTCGAACTGGGGCAATCATCTGCCTTTCACACGTGGGCTGATGGAGCGATTTCTCGGAGTCGATCGAAGGCGTGAGCTGCCGGCGTTTGCGAGCAAGACTCTTGCGCAAGCGGCGAAGCGATCAACACCGGCAAAGTCATCATCGGCTCGCGGACGGGCAGCACTCTTTCCCGATATCTTTACCAACTATGGTTCTCCCGAAAGGGGACTTGCAGCCGTTCAAGTTCTTAGATCCATTGGCATCGACCTGGTGCTCACTGAGGTTTCAGCCGACGGCCGAGCCTCGCTTTCGCAAGGCCTGATTCGGACTGCGCAGCAGCAAGCGCAACGAACCAGCGAGCTGCTGTTGAAGTACATTCGCGATGGTCGAGAGATCATCGTAGTCGAGCCGAGTGCGTTGGCGATGCTTCGCCTCGACTATCGGCGCTTCCTGTCTCCTGATGTCTTTGAACAAATACGTGCTCACAGTTTCGAAACCGTTGAGTATCTTTGGCGGACACTTGATGAGCGCAGGCTGGATGCCGTGGACTTCTTCACAGCATCTCGTCATTCGCTGGGAACGCGGCTCTTTTATCACAGCCATTGTCAGCAAAAGACGATCGGCGCCGCGGCGCCAACGGAGGCTTTGCTCCGCGCAGTGGGATTCGATGTGGTGACATCGCGCGTAGAGTGCTGCGGTATGGCTGGAAGCTTCGGATACAAGAGAGACTTCTACGATCTCAGCATGGCAGTCGGACAAGATCTATTCAATCAGGTGCGGACGGCAGAGGCCGAGGGTGGTCGAAGAACCCTCGTGGCCACCGGCATTTCATGCCAGGAACAACTTCACGCTGGATTTCAGCGCAAGGTCTTTCATCCGATGGAACTGCTCGCTGAAATCGGAAATCCCGATTCTCACTGATACTGACCGACCGCCGTAGCCAGCGCTTCACGTCCACTTGCCTTGTCCGTGAGCGAGTATCCGAGACTCCTCGATATCGCGTTAGCCGCGTTCTTAGCCGCCGCAGCAAACACCGGAACCTTCTCGCGAGTAACCCGCGTAGTTGGACCAGACACGCTCACAGCAGCCGCGATCTTTCCTGACGACTCAAAGATCGGCGCACTGATGCAACGCGATCCAAGGTAGGCCTCTTCGTTGTCGACGGAGTATCCGCGTTGACGGATTTGCGCAAAGTCCTTCCGCAACTGCGCGACGCTCTTGATGGTGTGCGGCGTAAATCGCTCGAACGCCAAGCCGGTAAAAAAGTACTGCTGCTCTTCCTCAGACATGAACGCCAACATCGCCTTGCCCAAAGCCGTGCAATAAACCGGACGCCGCATGCCAACTTGCGACACCAGTCGAAACGTGTGGCTACTCTCCATCACGTCCAGATACAGCACTTCGCGTCCGTCCAAGACTGCGAGGTTTACCGTCTCACCCGTTGCCCGCCAGAGTTGTTGCACTACAGGACGGCTGATTTTTCGCAGCGTAGTCTGATAGGACATCCCCGACGCCAACCGTGCGAGGCGGACTCCAATCGCATATGCTCCTGTACTGTCGCGAAAGACATAACCTTCATGCTCCAGGTGCGCCAGGAAACGATAAGCGGTGCTCTTATTAATTCCGGTCTGAAGCGCAACGTCCTTCAGTTGCAGACCTGAAGACGCGTCATGCAATGTCTCGAGAATATGTAGGACCTTGGTTACCACTCCCACCGGTGCTGACTTCGACTCACGTGCCCTGATCATCGGAACTCCTAAATTTATGCCTGGGACAGCATGCCATAGATTTCAGGTTTTGAAATATACATTTTTTAGCTTGAATTCATAAATAAATCCTTGTTATAGGTTTTGCCCGCTGTGGGCTTGCCTTTCAACAGGCGATTCGAGAGTCAGATCGAGACGAGAGTCACAGGAGAAAATGCGAATGAAGCGCTGCATTTACACGATGGTCGCCCTGCTTGCGGCCTGGCTGATCGGCACCCAGTGGTGCTGGACGCAAACGTCGAGTGGTGAAATTTCCGGAAGAGTCGCCGATGCAAGCGGCGCTGTGATTCCGGGCGCGAGTGTCACTCTCACAAACCAGGAAACCGGCGAACAACGAGTCAGTAAAACGGATTCTGCCGGCCTGTTCTCATTTCCCTCAGTTCTGCCAAGCGCTTATTCCGTGTTGGTAAAGGCAACAGGATTCAAAGAGTTGGCAAAGAGCGATCTTCATCTCAGCGCTTCTCAGCGTCTTTCTGCCGGAAATCTGCAGCTTCAGATTGGCTCGACAACGGAAACTGTGAACGTCGAAGCTACGCCCACCCCGGTCCAGACCGCGAGTTCAGAACGCTCGGCATTACTGGATAACAATGAGATTTCACACCTGAGTACCCCCGGTCGGGACGCGCTCGCATTGGTTCGGCTTTTACCTGGTGTTGTAAAAGACGGCGAAGGCGCTTCCCAGCTTGGCACCGAAAGCGCCGGAGCGGTCTCTGGTACTCGTGAAGTTGGCAATTCCATCAGCCTTGATGGAGTCAACGGTAATCCCCGAGGCGGCGGGAACCGGTTTGATACGCCGCTAAATATGGAAGCAGTATCTGAAATCAAGGTGCTGCTCAACAATTATCAGGCGGAATATGGGCAGAGTGCGGGAGCAATCGTCAACATCGTTACTAAATCGGGAACGCGAAATTTTCATGGCGAAGCCTACTACTACGGCCGCAATGAAGACCTAAACGCCAGCGATACCTTTAACAACGCGAAGGGGATCCCGAGGCCGCAATACCGCTTTAATACAGTTGGATACAACGTGGGTGGACCGGTCTACTGGCCGGGAAAGTTTAATAGCGATAAGAACAAGCTCTTCTTCTTCTTCTCTCAGGAGATCTGGCCGACCAAGACGCCTGGCACCACTCGTTTCTTCATGATGCCTACGGCACTCGAGAAGCAAGGTAATTTCTCCCAGAGTTTCGACAAGCAGGGAGATAAAGTCGCACTCACTGATCCCAAAAACTGCGGCAGCGGGGCCCAGGCCTGCCTGTTGGATCCAACGCATGTCAACCCCTCGTTCATCAATTCCAACACCCAGGCGCTTCTCAACTTACTTCCCACGGGCAACGCCACGCCGCTTGGCACCGCTCCGAGCGGCGGACTCTATAACTACGTCGTTCAGACACCGGTTGAAAAGCCTGTGAACCAGCAGGTGCTGCGGCTTGACTTCAACGTCACCGACAAAATGCACATCTTCTTCCGCGGCATGAACATGACCAACAACACTAAAGGCCCTACGGACTCACCGGGGTTGAGCGCACAGATGCAGTGGGGCCCTTCATTCTTTTATGACACCCCGGCACGGAATGCCGCTATCGGCGGAACATGGACAGCGAGTCCCACATTGGTGAATGAATTCAGTGCGGGATACGCGGATTGGAGAGAGCGATCGGGATTTGTGAATCCGGCCGATCTTACAAAGTTCCAAAGAGGGAGTGGCAGCGGTGTCACGCTTGGACAATTCAATCCCACCTTTAATCCGCTCAATCTAGTACCGAACGCAACCTTTGGAGGTGGAGGAACCAGCGCTAGCAGCGGGTTCGGCATATCGAACGATCCGCAAATCAATTTTTATACACGTTTTCCGTTCAACAACAATACGGGCACTTGGGAATATACGGATGGCCTGACGAAGGTCTGGAGCAAGCACACCACCAAGTTTGGTGTCTATTGGCAAAACGGAAGGTATGTGCAGCACCCGATCGGGAATCAGTTCAATGGATCCTTCTCATTTAACACAACGCCGGCAAATGCTCAGGATGCCGGGTACTCGTACGCTAACGCTCTACTCGGAAACTACACCAGTTACACCGAAGGTAGCCGAACAGTCTATGCGCCAAAGTGGCGGCTACTCGAGTGGTATGCGCAGGACAATTGGAAGATCACTCGCAAATTGACGCTCGACTACGGAATGCGTTTCAGCTACGACTTCCCTTACACACTGGATCCGGGTGCAGGAGTCACATTTGCACCGAGTCGATATAACCCTTCGCAGGTTCCGGCGTTGTATCAGCCGGTTACGTTCGGGAGTCTGAATGCCACACAGCAGGGTCTTTGTTCGGCTGGCTTGAAGAACAAGCCATCAAACTCTTCGCGCTGTGCTCAGAATCCCAACAATCCGAATGATGTAAAGCCTTCCGGCGCAGTCGGTCAATTCGTGGGCCCCTTCAACTTCACGGGGAGCGTCGTAAACACCGACTCGTCGTATCCGAGCAGCCTTCGCAACAGCAATGGAGTGTTGTTCGCGCCCCGTCTCGGCTTCTCGTTCGATCCCTGGGGAGATGGAAAAACTGCTATCCGTGGCGGCGCTGGTATTTTCTATAACCTGCGCGAAGATGCGGGCGTAGTCGGAGACTTTGCAACTACAGCTCCGGTCATCGGCAGTACGAGTGTGAGTCAGGGAAGCGCCGCCGGCTTTACAGCTAACTGCAACACACTCCCAACTGGCTGCGTGAGTGTATCGAGCCTTCTTGGTCCACAAGACACCAAGATCATGCCGATTGATCACAAGATCGCGTCCACTTTCAGTGTCAATTTTGGAATACAACGAGACATGGGATTCTCGACGGTCCTTGACCTTTCCTATGTGGGTACTTTCGGCAGGCACCTGGAGCAAACACCAGCCCTCAACGAGGTTCCGTACCTCTCACAATTTCTGCCGCAGAACATTGATCCAACCGCCAACAAGCAAACCTTCCTGAATGGAACCGTGACCCAGCAGGCGGCGAAGAGTGACAACTTCTTCCGACCGATTCCTGGCTACGCGAACGTTGATCTGCGTGAGTACACCAGCACGTCGAACTACAACTCCTTGCAGGCAACAGTAAGTCGTCGGTTCTCTAAGAATCTGGAGTTTGGCGTTTCCTACACATGGTCAAAGGCGATGGACTATGCCGACAATACCGGCGGCACCGGCACATTTGGAGCAATTGCAACTTACCAGGATCCTCGTTGGTGGAACTATGGTCTGGCAAGTTATGACCGCACGAACAACCTGATCGCACATTGGGTGTACAGCCTGCCCAAGGCCAGCAGCTTGTGGGATAACAAGGTGCTGAAGGCCGTTGCCGACAACTGGGAATGGTCGGGGATTGCTGAATTTGTAAGCGGTACACCTCAGTCGTATTCGTATGGCCAGGGCGCAAATAAGATCACCCTCAGCACTGGCGGCATTAACCTCACTGGGGGCGGCGATGGCGCGCGTCTGATTCTCAATGGCACCCCTCTAGCTCCAGACGGCGCCCATCACTCTTCGTTCCAATTCCTTAACGCCGGCAGTTTCTCGCTGCCGCCAGTGGGCGTGATTCCCTCTCCAAGCATGGCCGGAGTCACACGCAACGTGATCTACCGGGGGCCGGGGACTGATAATTGGGACATGACGTTGGCAAAGAATATTCCCATTACAGAACGTGTCAGGTTCCAACTGCGGTGCGAAGCCTACAACGTCTTCAACCACGTAAGCTTCAACGCTGTCCAGAACACCGCAACCTTCAACTCCACCACCGGACAGTTGACGAGCACGGGAAATTTCGGCGCTCTAACCGGCGATCGTGGGGCGCGCATTCTGCAGCTCGTCGGAAAGATCAGCTTCTGACAGCTGGCTGCAGCTAACTGAGAGCCCATCACCGATTTACAGTTTGCTGTGATGGGCTCTTTACCAGGTCGTGAAACTTTCGAAAATTATCCGGGCTTCGATTCCTTGGGACAAATAGGAATGCGCCATTTCACTTCATGAAATGAAAATTTTTCATCTTGAATTGAGCGCAAATCCTCTGATATAGGTTCTGGTCCGTTGCAGACCAACGCTTCGTGTGCGTCTCCGGTTGGAATCAACGCCGGCCTGCTCCAAGACAGTGGAGGCATCGATGCTGCTCACAAAGAAGTCGACCCTGACGTCGATTATTCTGAGTTTCGCACTTTCCTTTTCTGCGTTCGCGCAAACCCGGGGTGGTGAGGCCAACGGAACAGTTACGGACTCAACGGGCGCGGTCGTTCCAGGCGCAACCCTGACTCTCACGAACCAGGCCACAAACATTCAAAGTAGCGCCAGCACAAACAGCAACGGATACTTCGTATTCGTGAACGTGCAGCCAGGCGACTACAAGCTGAAAGTGGAAAAGCCTGGATTCAAGTCGGTGGAGTCGGCCTTTCAAGTCGCGGTAAATCAGGCGGTGACCCAGAATTTGAAGCTTGATGTTGGTAGTGCATCGACTACAGTCGAAGTCACTGCCGCGGCTCCTGTCCTGGACAGCACTACAACGCAGTTGGGCACTGTCATTGAAGAAAAGACGGTTCAGTCCCTGCCTCTGAACGGCAGAAACTTCACGCAGCTGCTAACGCTCACGCCCGGCGTGACACCGGTGTCGACCTCGCAGAACAAGAGCATCGGGGGGGTCGAAGGTAACGTGGGGATTCCCGGATCGGGATTCGCTGATCCTTCGTTTCACGGACAGGACAACCGGTCGAAGCTGTACTTCTATGACGGAATTATCAACACCAACATTCGTGGTCCGACATACATCGTGATCCCGAACATTGACATGGTTCAGGAATTCAAGGTCGTGGGCCAGGATGCCAATGCCGACATGGGCGGCGCGGCCGGCGGCGTGGTCAACATGGTTTCGAAATCCGGGACCAACAAATTCCACGGCTCAGCCTTCGAGTACGTTCGCAACAACGACTTTGACGCCCGCAATGGCTTCTCCGACATCAACTCGACGGGTGGCCCGAAGGCACCGGCCGGTTATCACCAAAATCAGTTTGGCGCGACCATTACCGGTCCTATCATCCACGACAAGACGTTCTTCACTTTTGGGTATGACGGATGGCGGTACAGCAAACCGGATGGAGGCACCGACTACGTCCCCACTCCTGCCGAATTGAATGGGGACTTCTCGAATACGGCCGCATCGGGCACGGCTAACAACATCTTCAATCCATTCTCTACACGCACCGTCGCCGGCAAACTCGTTCGCGATCGGTTCCGTTGCGATGCCACCGGCAATCCGCTGCCGTTGATCGCTGGCACGAAGGTGCAGGATCAGACGATCGGCGCACCATGCAATAAGCTTCCAGGCGCGCTGATCAACACCCAGATTCAGCAGTTCTTCCAGGCATATTCAGCGACGCCAAACCTCTCAAATCCAAATGATCCACGGCATAACTTCATCCGCAGCCGGCCTTCGATCAATAATTCGGATGGGTACAATGCAAGAGTCGATCACCGATTCGGTCAGAGGGACAGCATATTCGTCCGCTTCACGCAGCAGAACGTATACACGTTCACACCGATCGGGGAGCTGGCTTCAACCGATGGTGGATCTCCCGGCCGAAATTATGGCGGCGACTACGTTCATACGTTCGGCACCAATCTGATCTTCGATTTCCGCGCCGGCTACGCGGGCCGCCCCGGAGTGGATTCCAGCCAACATATTCAACATCAAGCCGGAACCGGCCCGATGACCAAGCTGGGCTTCGCGGATATCGACAAGTATCAAGGCATCATTTTGGACATCGGCAATGGCACTCCATGGAACAACGGAGGCAACCGGAATTTCGGCACTCGCGGCATCGCGCCTCGTGAAAACCCGACTCGCAGTTTCACCCCCAGCATTCAGTGGCTGAAAGGCAATCACAATATCAAGACCGGCTTCTGGTACATCAACGCCAAGCGGGTCCAGCAAAACACGTTTCAAACCTACACCTTCAGTAATCAGCAGACGGAAGACCCTCAGACCACTGGCACCACTGGCTTGGCGTTAGCATCAGCGCTGCTCGGTTTGCCCAATGGCGCAACAGGACAATTGCCCACACGGCAAGGCGGCGAAGTCTCGTTCAGCTATGCGTCGTGGGCCGCCTATCTTCAGGATGAATGGAAGATGAGGCCAAACCTGACACTCACGCTGGGTCTTCGTTACGACTACCTGACTCAGCCGCAGACCACTGATGGCAGACTCTGGAACTCCTTCGATCTGCAGAATCAGTTGTGGATCATTGGCGCCAGCACCATGCCTCCGTTGTGCGGCGTGGCCAAACAGGCACCGTGTATTCCGGATGGAATAAATCTCACCACCGGCGCATATGTAGCGGCCAACGATTTCAGAACCGATCCGCACTTCGCAAACGTTGTCGTGGCAGGCAAACCGTTCTTTGCGCCTCCTCCGGTGAAGGACAATTGGGGACCTCGCTTCGGAATTGCCTGGCAGCTGCATCCCAAAACGGTCCTTCGCGCCGGTGCTGGCCTGTACTTTGACGCGCTTCCCGCACGAAGCCAGTACGCACAGAACGATTTAGAGGCTGAAGTCTGGCCAGACGCTACCGCGTTTGCGACCGGCAACGTAAATAACGATGGGAACTTCAATCCCGTGAGCCCAACCGGGCCAGTGCAGTTCCTCAGCGATCTGAACGGTCATTTCCCAGTCACACTACCTCCGACCAATCCATGGGGCATCGGCGGATTCAGTGATGATCCTCGCTACAAGGATCCATATTCGCTGCAGTACCATCTCGAAATTCAACAAGAGCTGACTCCACATACCATGTTCTCCATGGCTTACGTAGGCAGCCAGAACAAGCGGCTACCGTGGTCGGGATTGGCGAACTCCGCTCGGCAGCCTTCGCCTGCAAGTGCGACCAAGGCACAGGTGGATGCCCTTAGGGCGGTACCTTGGGCCAACATCAACAACTACACGATGAGCATCGCTCGCTCCAGTTACAACGCTTTAGAAACCAAGCTGGACCATCGCTTCTTTAACGGGCTTAGTTCACTCGTGTCGTATACCTGGAGCAAATCCATCGACGAAGGCAGCGGGTACTTTGGCGTCGAGAATGCCTTGGCAGGCGGAGGCTCTACGGTTCAGAACTACTACGACCTCCGCAGCGCGAGGGGGCCATCAGGTTACGACATCACTCATTTCTTATCTTGGGCTAACGTCTATGAATTACCGTTTGGCCGAGGTAAGAGCCACCTCGCCAGTGGTCCGCTTTCCTGGATTCTGGGAAATTGGGAGACGGAGTCGATCCTGCAAGCCCGGTCTGGGATTCCCTACAATCTGCAGGTTACTGGAGACATCGCGAATTTGCAGGGAAGCGCACCGAGCATCGGAACCTACGGACGGCCAAATATCATTTCCGATCCGTTCGCAGCCGGTCCCGTGCCTTCGAATCCGGACATCCATTGCAGTGTGTCTGTCGGACAAACGGTCTTCAATCCTGCCACAGGCAAGAATGAAGCAGGAATTGCTCCCGCATCCGTGGGCAATGCCATTAATTACTTTAATCCGTGTGCATTCGCGATTCCCGGCAAGGGAACCTTTGGCAACCTCGGCCGAAACGCCTTTCGCTCGGCGGCGGTTTGGAACACAGACTTTGCCCTCATGAAAAACTTTCCAATCGGGGAAGTCATGAAGCTGCAGCTCCAATTCCAGGCGTTTAACGTTTTCAACGTACAGAATTGGGAGGCGCCATCTGCGGTGACGATCAACTCCTCCGGCACCGCGATCAATGGCAAGGCTGGCCAGATCACCTCGCTGGCTCAAGGGACAACGCCTCGAGAATTACAATTTGGTCTGAGGTTTGTCTTCTAAACTCTGCAGGCTTGCTGTCCTCGTCATGCGCCAACTGGACAGCGAGCTTGCGTAGCACTAAAAAGTCCAATGCCACCTGAAGAGCTTCCCGGCCGCCGTAAATTCGTACGTGATCTTGCTCTGGGACTAACTGCTGTTCCCGTTGCGGGAATCGCGCAGGTAACTGGAAGGCCTGCGCGCCCAATACAATCGAATAAAGCCGCTCAAGCTTACATCTTTGATATTCGCGATTTCGGCGCCGTTCCAGACGGTAAGATGCTCGCGACGAAGTCCATTCAAGCAGCCATGGACGCGTGCCAAAAAGCAGGTGGAGGAAAGGTTGTCATTCCTCCCGGGCGCTACCTGAGCGCTCCGTTATTTCTTCGCAGCAACCTGGAGCTCGAGCTGTTGCCGGGGGCTTATCTGCTGGGCAGCACAAACTTTGATGACTACCCGACAATCCAAGGCCGGTGGGAAGGCCTCGATCGAACGGTATTCGCTTCCTTGCTCACTGGTGAAGATCTTGAGAATGTCACTATCTCCGGCCGGGGAACCATCGATGGGCAAGGGCAGGGATGGTGGAAGGCGCATCGCGAAACCCAGGCGCTGCGACGCAAGCAGGGGCTGGAAGGACGCGAACCCGAGAACCCTCCTGGCTCTCCCCTCAAGTGGCCTCGGCCACGTCTCATTAATCTGTATCGCTGCAAGAACGTACGCATTTCGGGAATCACCATTCTCAATTCGCCGTCGTGGCAGGTGCATCCTGTGCTTTGCGAGGACATTTGTATCGACGGCGTTACGATTTGGGGTCCGGGAGATTCGCCCAATACCGACGGCATTGATCCGGACTCTTGCAAGCTGGTACGCATTTCGAACTGCTACATCAGTACTGGCGATGACTGCGTCGTGATCAAGTCTGGGTACAAGTACCAGCCCGGCATAAGGCAGATTCCCAGCGAAGACATCACCATAACCAACTGTGTATTTGGCACTGGGCATGCCGGAGTCGCTATTGGGAGCGAAACCTCCGGAGGCGTGCGTAACGTCACCGTCAGCAATTGCGTGTGCAACGGCACGCGCCGCGGCCTTTACATCAAGAGTGCCCGGGGGCGGGGAAACATCGTCGAAAATTTCCGCGCGTCGAATGTAGTGCTTAAAAACATCCTCGACACCGCTGTTCACGTGGGCATGTTCTACACCGCCAGTGACCGCGCGGCGCGTGTCGAGAAAAATGAAGCCACGCCTACTTTTCGCAATTTTCATTTTAGCGACATCACCGTAGAGCAGGCGCCGCACGGAGTGATCGTCGAAGGTCTGCCTGAAAATCCGATTCGGGAATTCAGTCTCGAAAACATGAATGTAAACGGTGTTGGAGCTGGATTGACCTGCTCCAACACGCGCCAGGCCCGAATTGAGCGTGTCACGGTGAATTCGGACGCTGGGCCTTCTTTCTCGCTCAGTGACGTTCGCGACGTGGAGGTCTCCCGCCTTCGTTCAGCGAAGGCAGCTGCCGAGCAGGTTGTGATTCGCATGGAACGAGTCGAAAATGTATCTGTTACCTCCTGCGTAGCCCCGGAATCGACCCGTGCTCTGCTTGAGGTTCGTGGACCTGGCTCAAAAGACGTCGTGCTGGCATTGAACCGTGTGCCGAAGGGTGTGCAGGAAGTCGCGTTTGCTGAAGGAGCGGATACGTCCGTAGTGGAGAAGCGTGCCTGAAACTTTAGTCCAGAAGCGGATACTGAAACTCGATCGGCGTGACAACGTGATGATCGCGCTCACTGATCTCCGTGCAGACGAGGAAGTAAATCTTGGCAGCGAGAGTTACCGCACGGTGACCGACGTTCCTGCGAAACACAAGTTCGCTTTGAAGCAATTCGCACCAGGCGATCAGGTCATTATGTATGGCGTCCTCGTTGGCAAGGCAACGCAGCCCATTCGCAAAGGCGAAGTTATCACCACTCGGAACATCAGGCACGAAGCCTCGGAGTTTCATCAAAAGTCGGAAAACTGTTCATGGCACGCGCCTGATGTTTCAGGCTGGAAAAACAGAACTTTTTCCGGCTACAAGCGCGCGGATGGACAAGTAGGCACGCGCAATTACTGGCTGGTTGTGCCGCTGGTGTTTTGTGAGAACCGCAACATTGACGTGTTGCGTAAGGCCTTTGATGAAGGATTGGGATACGCTCCACCGCAGGTTTATCGTCAGCAGGTTGCCCATCTAGCTCGTCTATATCGCGACGGACGAATCGATGCGATCAGGACCTATCAGCAGGCGAGCGAAGATGGGCGGCAGCAACCTCGAGGCTTCTTCGAAAACGTCGATGGCGTTAAATTCCTCACCCACGAGCGTGGCTGCGGCGGAACTCGCGAGGACGCGAAAAACCTCTGCGGACTGATCGCGGGCTATCTCCATCATCCCAACGTTGCTGGTGCGACCGTGCTGAGCCTCGGATGCCAGCATTCGCAAGCAGATATTCTCCGCGAAGAGATCGCCAAACGAGATCCGCATTTTGCAAAACCGCTGATCGTGCTTGAGCAACAGAAGAGTTCGTCTGAACGCGCAATGCTGTCGCAAGCTATACGAGATACATTTCTCGGATTGGTGGATGCCAATCGCGCGCGGCGCGAGCCCGCACCTCTCGACAAACTCTGTGTGGGTCTGAAATGCGGCGGATCAGACGGCTTTTCCGGAATCTCGGCTAATCCAGCTATCGGACATGTCTCAGATTTGCTCGCGACGTTGGGTGGAAGCAGCATCCTTGCTGAATTCCCCGAACTGTGCGGAGTCGAGCAGGCACTCATCAATCGCTCAACGACCCAGGCGGTTGCCGATCGTTTCATTACGCTGATGGGCGACTACGCGGCCCGTGCGAAGGCCGTGCGAGCTGGGTTCGAAATGAACCCTTCCCCGGGCAATATCAAAGACGGGCTGATCACTGATGCGATGAAGTCCGCAGGCGCTGCGCGCAAGGGAGGAGATTCTCCAGTAACTGGCGTCCTGGATTATCCCGAGTATGCAACCGAGCCAGGGTTGAACCTGCTCTGTACTCCCGGCAGCGACGTGGAGGCCGTCACTGCGCAAGTCGGCGCTGGCGCAAACATTGTATTGTTCACGACTGGCCTGGGCACTCCCACAGGCAATCCGATCGCACCGGTAATCAAGATATCGACCAATTCGCAGCTGGCAAAGCGCATGGCTGATGCCATCGACGTAGACACAGGAACAATCATCGCCGGCGAGGAGTCCGTGGAAGAGGCAGGTGAGCGCGTCCTCGAGTTGATCACAAAAGTTGCGAGCGGCGAATTAAAGACCAAAGCAGAACTCCTTGGGCAAGACGACTTCATTCCCTGGAAACGAGGCGTTTCACTCTGATTCCCAACGGTAACAATTCGGCCCTTTTTCGCCTCGACAGTAAAGTTGCGATTATCACGGGCGGCGCTAGCGGTATCGGGCAGGCAATCGCCCTTTGCTTCGCCCAACAGGGAGCCGCGGTCCACATACTCGAACTCGACAAGATCAACGCGGAGCAGACCGTCGCCTCGATTCGGGAAGAAGGGGGCACAGCGGAGTGGCATACCTGCGACGTCTCGAACCAGCAGCAGGTCAAGGATGCGTTCTGCAAAATCGGTGGCAATAATCGCATCCACATTCTCGTGAACAATGCCGGGGTCGCGCATGTCGGCAAGTTGGAAGGCACCAGCGAAGAAGACTTTGACCGTATCTTCCGGATTAATGTGAAGGGCACCTACAACTGCATGTATGCGGCGATTGACTATATGAAGACGGGCGGAGGAGGAGTAATCCTGAATCTCGCCTCCATCGCTGCGACGGCCGGGCTGGCTGACCGCTTTGCATATTCCATGAGCAAAGGTGCGGTGTTGACAATGACATACTCGGTGGCGCGCGACTACATCGCTCAGAATATTCGCTGCAACTGCATTTCGCCTGCACGCGTGCATACGCCATTTGTGGATGGATTTGTTCGTAAGAACTATCCGGGGCGAGAGCAAGACATGTTTCAGAAGCTGGCCCAGTCGCAACCTATGGGCAGAATGGCCCAACCCAGTGAAGTAGCGTCGTTAGCTCTGTTTCTCTGTTCCGAAGCTTCCAGTTTCATAACAGGAACTAATTATCCGATTGATGGAGGATTTCTTAACCTGCACGGCTAGCCCGTGCGGTACAGGATTCCTCGATGCGGATCGACTCCCACCAGCACTTCTGGCGCTATGACCCGGTACGAGACGGCTGGATCACGAACGAAATGGCAGTCCTGAAACGGGATTTCATGCCTGAGGAGCTGATTCAGCAGATGCGCCAGGTCGGCGTCGATTGTTCGATCGCGGTACAGGCAGACCAATCGGAGAAGGAAACTCAATTCCTCCTCGAATTAGCGGACAAGAATTCGGCCATAGCCGGAGTTGTGGGATGGGTAAACTTGCTCGACAAGAACGTCGAAGAACGGCTGGAGCACTTCTCGCATTACGGGAAGCTGCGAGGATTCCGGCACATTGTTCAGGCGGAATCCGACGATCGCTTCATGATGGGCGATGACTTCCTTCGCGGCATTCGCGCTCTGGCTCGACACAACTTTACCTACGACATCCTTATCTATGAGCGTCAGCTTCCAGCTGCAATCGAATTCGTTGATCGCTTTCCTACACAGAAGTTCGTTGTGGATCACATTGCCAAGCCCTCAATCAAGGCAGGCGAGATTGACACATGGTCGCGCAATATCCGCGCACTGGCTCACAACCGGAACGTTTACTGCAAATTGTCAGGCCTGGTGACCGAAGCTGAATGGACGAAATGGAACGCTGAAACTCTTGGTCCCTATCTGGATGTTGCATTCGAGGCCTTTGGAACAGATCGTCTCATGTTCGGTTCGGACTGGCCTGTGTGCTTGCTTGCAGCCAGCTATTGGCAAGTAAAGGATGTCATAGAAAATTACACACGCGATCTCTCCACAAATGAGAAAGAAAAGATCTTCGGACTGAATGCAGCCCGCTTCTATGGACTTACAGCTCAAGGATAAGGTCGTCCTCATAACCGGCGGCGCAAAGGGGATTGGCGCAGCCATCACACGCGCCTGTGTCGACGAGGGCGCGATCCCGGCGATCATCGATCGCGATCAACAGGCCTTGCAGCAAATCGAGAAAGAGCTGAAAGCCAAGGAGAGGCAGGCTCTTTGTATCGCGGCGGAATTGGGCAAACCGGAAGAGTGTCGCCGCGTTATCTCCGAAGCTCACCGTCAACTTGGGCACATCGATGCGCTGGTAAACAACGCTGGCGTAAATGACAAAGTTGGCCTTGAACAAGGCAGCCCCGATGAATACGTCGCATCGCTCGAACGCAACCTTCTGCACTACTACAACATGACGCACTATGCGTTGCCCTACTTGAAAAAGGCGGCAGGAGCTATCGTCAACATTAGTTCCAAAACAGCACTCACAGGACAGGGTGGAACTTCAGGATATGCGTCGGCCAAAGGAGCGATTCTGGCGTTGACTCGGGAATGGGCGGTGGAGCTCCTTCCCTACCAGATTCGCGTGAACGCAATCGTCCCCGCAGAAGTGATGACTCCGCTCTATCGTCAATGGCTCGATACATTCCCGAGTCCAGACGCGAAGCTAGCCGGAATTACTGCAAAGATTCCATTTGGCAAGCGTATGACACTCGCCGAGGAGATTGCCTGGACCGCGATCTTTTTGTTGAGCCCACGATCGGGTCATACAACGGGACAGCAATTATTTGTAGACGGCGGTTACGTGCATTTGGATCGAGCAATCACTTGAAGAGGTCGCACTGAATGTCGACTCCATCTCAATCCGTAGCAGTCACCTCGGCGCCCATTACGGAGCGAAAATTCCTCGTTCCCTTCGTACTGATCACTTCCTTGTTCTTCCTGTGGGCGTTTGGAGTGAACCTGAATGACATCCTGATCCCACGATTCAAGCTCGCATTCGGGTTAAGTGATTTTCAATCGTCGTTTATCCAAGTCGCCTTCTTTGGTGGCTACTGTCTCGCTGCATTTCCCGCAGGCAAGCTGATGGAGCGCATTGGCTACAAGCGGGGCATATTGCTGGGACTGATGTTATGCGCGGCTGGAGCACTGCTCTTTTTGCCGGCAGCTTCGATTGGGATCTATACATTTTTCCTGATTGCGCTCTTCGTGATGGCCTGTGGCCAGAGTTTTCTGGAAGTGGCGGCGAATCCCTATGTCACAGTTCTCGGTGCCGCGGAAAGTGCAGAGCGAAGACTGAACTTCGCGCAGTCATTTAACGCGGTTGGCGCGACTATTTCTCCGCTCCTAGGTCGCGCGCTCATCCTCACCGGCGTGGAATACACGCCAGCTCAGCTTGCCTTGATGAGCGCGGGAGAAGTGCAAGCGTATCGGGCCGCTCAGGCGGGCACCGTAAAGGCGCCTTACCTGCTGATGGCCGGAATCTTCATCGTGGTCGCCGCCGCTATCTATTTCACACATCTGCCAGACGTGATCGAAGAGGCCGAGAGTTCGAGCGCAGCAGAACTGCACTCTGGCGCTTCTATTTTCTCTCAAACCCACTTGGTCAAGGGTGTGATTGCCCAGTTCTTTTACGTGGGGGCACAGGTCGGAGTTGCCAGCTTCGTGATTCGCTTCGCTCAGCACACAGTGCCAGGCATGACTGCGGCAATAGCCGCCTACTACCTTCTAGGACACCAGATTGGATTCATGACTGGACGCTTCGCCGGATCAGCGCTCATGAAGGTCGTCCCGCCTGCACGAATGCTCAGTATCTTCGCAGTTGGCTGTCTAGCATCGGTATCGGTTGCTCTTCTTGCTCATGGAATCGTCCCAGTATGCGCTGTTGTACTGATCGGCTTCTTCCACTCGATCATGTTTCCAACGATCTTTGCGCTCGGCATCAAGGGTCTGGGACCTCTTACCAAACGCGGCTCCTCGCTGATGGTGATGGCCATCATCGGCGGCGCGATCTTCCCAGCGATGATGGGACGCATCTCCGACGTCACCAATATCAAGACTGCGTTCATCGTTCCGCTGATTTGTTACGTGTACATCCTGTATTTCGCCGTGGCCGGATTTAGGCCCTCACGAGTCTTAAATCGTCAGTCTGTCGAGGCACAGCGCGCATGAACCGTCGCTATTGTCTCACCCTGGACCTCAAAGACGATCCGAAGCTCATCGCCGAATACAAGAAGTATCACGAAAAGATTTGGCCCGAGATCACTGAGAGCATCAAGCAATCGGGAATTGAAGATCTCGAGATCTACCTGCTGGGAACGAGATTATTCATGGTCATGGAGGTAAATGACCGTTTCTCGTTCGAAGCAAAAGGAGCGGCTGATCGCAGCAATTCGAAGGTACAGGAATGGGAACGACTGATGTGGAAGTTCCAGGAGCCTCTTCCCCAGGCTAAGCCGGGCGAAAAGTGGCTGCTGATGGAACGGATTTTCAAGCTCGAGAAGTAATGGCTGTCGCAAGGCAAATCCTAGGAAAAGGATCCCGAAAATGAACGACAACACTATCTCCCGCCGAGCGTGGTTGAAGGGAGCCGGCGCTTCTCTGCTTACGGCTGGAGTGCTCAACGCCCAGACGGCAACTCAACCTCCCGCGCAGCAAATCCCTGATGGGCAAACCTCTACGCACATGCTCGACCAGCAGGAATCAGCCGGAGAGGCACCGGCGATCGCCGCGAATCGCGAGCAACGTATGCAGTGGTGGCACGCGGCGAAGTTCGGGATGTTCATTCATTGGGGACTCTACAGCGCTCGGGCTCGTCATGAATGGGCGATGGAGAACGAAGCGATCCCGATTGAGGAATATATGTCGCTCACCAAGCAGTTCAAGCCGAAGCCGAACGCTCCTCGCGATTTCGCACGGCTGGCCAAGGCGGCGGGACAAAAGTACATGGTGATGACAACCAAGCACCATGAAGGTTTTTGTTTGTGGGATACGAAGCTAACGAACTACAACGCGGCGAAGCAAGGTCCCCAGCGTGATCTAGTACACGAATATGTGGAGGCCGCGCGCGCTGAGGGTTTACGAGTGGGGTTTTATTACTCGCTCATGGACTGGCATCATCCCGACGGCGCAAAGTGCGCTACCGACGAAGCCGCGCGCAGGCGCTTTGTCGACTACACACATGGACTCATCCGCGAACTACTCACTAACTACGGCAAGATTGACGTTCTCTGGTATGACGTCGCGTGGCCTCTCGACGCGGCAGGCTGGGAATCAGTCAAGATGAACGAAATGGTCTTCCAGCTTCAGCCAGAGATCATCGTGAACAACCGCAATAAGCTTCAAGGGGACTTCTCGACGCCGGAACAGCGGATCACCGCCGAGACTGAAGGCCGCGCGTGGGAGTCCTGCATGACGCTAAACGATAGCTGGGGATATCAGCGCGCTGATGACAACTGGAAGAGCGCCAAAACTGTGATTCGCAACCTGATCACCTGCGCACGTGATGGCGGAAACTATCTCTTGAATATCGGGCCGCGAGCAGATGGCTCCATTCCAGAAGAATCTGTCCGCATTCTGCAGGAGGTTGGCCAGTGGATGAGCAAGAGCGGCGACACGATCTACAAATCCGATCATTGCGAGCCACGCCGTTCCGCGTACGCCAGCTACACGCGAACGGGTAACACTCTATTTATGCATGTGTATTACTGGCCGGGTGGCGATGTGAATATGTGCGGCCTGAAGGCAAATGCCAAATCGGTACGACTGTACGCCACAAATCAGAAGGTCGACTTCAAGCAGGATCCATATCAGCTTCACATGTACAACCTTCCGCAGCAATCGCCGGATCATCCGGTGACGACACTCGCAATCGAATGCGATTCAGAGCCGACTCAGGACAATAACTTTGTCCGCAAAGAGAAGCCGCGCGACGGAGTGTAGAAGGATTGCATCGCACCGCCAGCTGAAACAACGCGTCCCAGAAAAGTCTTTGCGTTCTGTGCATGAGGGTTTGAAAGAGCCCAACTGTAGAGTATCTTTTCGTAGTCGAGAAGATCTCCTGGCCGGGGTCTTCGTTCTGGGGGTTGAATGAACATCCTTCTGCTCTCGATGCCGGACTCGTTCGAGCACATGCCCACTGTGGCGATCCGCATGCCCAATGGGGCGCTTACCTCGCTCGCCGGCAACGTCGACCGTCAACACCGTGTTGCAGTGGCCGATCTGATTCTTGTCCAGAAAGAGGTCCGCGCGACGGTAGAGCGGCTGGTTCGCGAGATCGATCCCGCGCTGGTGGGAATGTCCGTCATGACATTCCAGCGGAAGACCGCTCTGAAGATAGCCGCGCTGATTCGCGCACTCAAACCAGATGTTCAGATTGCGGTGGGCGGCTACGATCCGAGTCTTGCGCCGCAGGCATACATGGAGTTGGGCTCCAATGTGGACTTCATCGTACGCGGTGAAGGTGAAGTCACGCTTCGAGAACTCGTGCGAGCCCTGGAAAACGGCCACGATTACAGCAAGATCGCGGGCCTGTCCTATCGCGTCGGCGAAGAATGGTCTGAGAATCCGTCTCGACCTGTACACAGTTTGGAAAGCGATGAGATTCGATTACCGAATCGCAAGGCCCGCGTCTTGCACGGGTACACGATGCTTGGCAGGCAGGTAGACGTGATCGAGACGTCGCGCGGGTGCACGTTCGATTGCAGCTTCTGCTCCATCATTCAGATGCGCGGACGCAACTTTCATACGTACTCGTTTGATCGCGTGCTCGCCGATATCCGCGATGCTCGTGAGCATGGCGCGCAGACCATATTTCTCGTCGACGACAACATCACGCTGAATGTGCACCGCTTTGAAGAGCTGTGTAAGGCGATCGTCGCAGCAGGCCTGAATAACATCGAGTACTTCATTCAAGGTATGACGTCGGCCATTGCGAATCATGGTGAAACGCTGGCTCCGTTGATGCGAAAAGCGGGATTCAAGTATGTGTTTCTGGGAATCGAGAACATCCTTGAAGACGATCTTCAGTTCCTGAAGGCGAGCTCGAAGAACCTCATGCGGGCGCAGGGACAAAAAATCGGGAACGCCACATTGCAAGCCATCGAGTACATTCATCGCAACAAGATGTACGTGGTTGGTGGGCTAATCGTTGGCAATCCTAACGATACTCACGAATCAGTGGAAGCGAACTTGCGGTTCGCACGGCGGTACATCGACTGGCCGTACATTCAGCATCCGACGCCCTATCCCGGCACGCCAATGACACAGGATTTTCGCGAGCGCCAGCTCATCATCAACGACCGTGTGGAAGAGTACGACGGCACTACTGCTGTGGTGCGTTCGGAGAAGCTGGAGGCTGAGGAGATCGAGTTCCTGCGCTGGCGTGCAGAGCGCTGGATGAAGACGGCCCATTTCCCGGTGGCGCTGTTTCGTAATCCCAAGTTCGTTCTACGCCAGGGAAGGAAGATGATCGCGCATACCTTCCGTGGCTGCACCCTGAAGACTTTGCTGGGGTTGGAAGATGAGCACAAGGCCTTCCAACGCTACCGGGCCATACGGCGTGCTGAACGCGTGTATGTCTGAGTCCAGCACCTTCTGCTAACCTACTGCCTTCTTAAGTTCGTGACTTGTGCTGAAATTTTGGCCGATCTCAACATCTAAAGAACTTACAGGACGAGGTCTCATCCGATCTCATCGATCTCATATCCAATCCTTCGGATTTCCCCTTTTGATACACGTATCGAATCAGCCTCCATACCGACTTGGTACGATGAAATGAAATAGAAATCAACAAAAAAAAATGGTTGGATGGCAGCGTAGGATGTCGGCCGTGAGAGCTAATCAGTCTTAGCGGCTGCTTCCAGCGAGACGAGGTCTACGTTGCGATGTCCGACAGACAGTTTCCTGGCTGCAGCTTCATACTTGGGATCTTTGTAAACCGCAGCCGCTTCCAGCAGCGGTCCAGCAAGCTCGTCAGGACGCATATCTTCGATCTGCTGGTACTCCCACTTCGTCTCTCCAATCGCATAAGGAAGCAGATAGTCGAGAGCCTTTCGGATGCTGCGGCCATCGGCGGTTTGAAAGTGCCAGAGATCGACTCCGACCTGATCGGCAAGAGACGCGAGCTCGGTGAGCGCTCGTAAATTGAACGCGCTGTAACCAAACGACTTTGTGCGTGCCAGCTCCAGAGGCTGCTTGCCGTCCGGCTCGATCTGCGTTGCGATTCTTTTCTGCGCAGCTTTGCTTGCCACTTCGTGCGCCAGATCGCGACGGCCCACGAACAGCGCGAAGTCCACAACCTGGACGTCATAAAAACTCCCATGGTTGTTCTTAGCATTGGATTCGTCTTGTCCGTGCTTGCTCGTCTGCAACCAATCGAGGAAGCTGCTGAACCACTTACGCATCGCAGCTTCGTCGTCGGCACTCCAGTTCTTGGAGCCGTCCAGCAACCCAACGGCGTCCACAACTTCTGTGAGCCCTCGCGATTCGAGAATGCCGATTCCGCGCCCGGTGTTCACGCCGCGTATTCCCTGCGCAAATTCCAGAGTGGGATTCATCCTCATCTTGGGATCGAGAAACCACGTGCGCAGCAACAAGGCCGCTCGCGCAGCATACTCTTCTTTGCCAGTGAGGTAATAGCCCAGCGCCAGCGCACGAGCGGCGCTGGACATCTTACTCATGTTGTCGTGGTCGGCGATCTGCGTGATCTCGGGGTTCCGCTCGCCGTCGCGACGAATGTAAGGCAGGTGATCGGGCGTATTTGGATTGGGCCAGAAATATGGTGCTAGGCTCATGTAGTCATGTTTGTCTCCGCTGGGTGGAATTGCATTCTTTTGCAACACGGAAAACGGACCGGTGCTCATCGCCTTGTCTGCCTCGGAGCGAGCAGCGCGGGCGACATCACTCGGCTTGTCAGGATTCGCCAGCGCAAGGTGGCGTTCCTGCTGGAGTACCTCGCTGTTCAGGAGAAACACTCGAGGAGGCTTCGCGTCCGATGAGGGCGCCGCCATGGCCAACAGAAGAAACAACGTAAGGAATGTCATTGTGGTACCGTGCGGTTGCTACTTGAAACGTTAGAGTCGAGAGCCATCAGTGTTTCGAGTAGGTAGTACTGACCATAGATGAGCATGCCGTCCGCAGGACGAGTGCCGCTGCCGTGCCGCAAAATTCCAGGAGGAGAGCTGTCTCCCTGGTATGCGGGAGTCAAATAACGGTCGATCAGCGAGTGCGTAATCCGCTCTACCTGGGTGCGGTAGAGCTGCGCCTTTTGTGTGTCCTGCGTCAGCGCGGCGAGTTGCAACAGTCCTCCGGCAGCAATAGCTGCGGCAGAGGTGTCCCGATTTCGGAACATCACTCCTTCATCGTTGTAGTCGTACCACGGCACACCGTCTTCGGGAAGTTCGGCGAGGATGTGGTCTGCAACTTTTTGCGCGGTGCCAAGTAGCCTGGGATCATGCGTCTCTCGGTACGCCGTAGCAAAGCCGTAGAGCGCCCAGGCCGTTCCGCGTGACCACCCCGTTTCCCATGAGTACCCCTGATGCGTGTGATAGAAAACGCGCGCGCCGGGCTTCGCATTATTGGGAAAGATCAGAGGCTGATCGGTCGCACTGCCGCCATGAAGGCGAAACTCTTGACGATTGTCTCCCGGGTTGTAGTGAACCGACTGAATCACGGATCCATCGCTGCGAATGAACCAATCGCCGGTACGCAGGGCGTGCTTTAGCGCGATGTCACGATACTTGGAATCGCCCGTTTCGCGGCTCGCCCACCAGAGAAGCTGAAGGTTCATCATGGTGTCGATGATGGTGTCGTCCCCATTTTGTCCCCAAGCGGGAATCAATTGCGTGACTGGGTTGTACATCTGTACGAGATGGTCAGCGCCACGAATCGCACTCTCTTTTAGTTTCGGATCGTGGGTGAGTTGGTAACCTACGACCGACGAATAGAAATAAAGGAAGCCGGTGTCGTGGTTCTGTTCGGACTCTTTGTTCACCATGCGCGAAGTCCATAGCTCCGCCCAACGCCGATATTTCTCATCGTGAGTGCGAGCGTACATCTTCCAGAGCTCGCCTACCCAGAACCCGCCGGTCCAGAAAAATCCCTTCTGCTTTTGCCATTCACCGGTTTGATTGTTTCCATCGGTAAAGAATCCGTCGCCGCCACGAGCAGTAACCGCCGACGGCTGCATTGCGGAAACAGCAGGCTCCCACTTCGCAGCGGTTCGATCGATCTCCTTCTGTAGCAGGTCAATTGCCTGTTTGTAAGTTCGGGAGCTTGCGGGATGCAGAGTATCCGGCGGCGCAGACTGCGCCTCGGCTGCGGTCGAGAGGATTTTGACAGTTGCCGGTGACTTCATCCTCGCCGCGATCTCCTTCGCGGAGGCCACAAGCTGATCCTGACTGGTGATGGCATCCACTCCGGCGACACGAGCAACGTACTCGCGTGGTTCGCGCGCTCCCACTACGGGGACAGGATCGTTGCTCCCTTCCTGGTCCCACGCCGCCAAAGAGTACCAACTCGCGACGCCGTTCTTCAGCGGGAAAGTAAAGAGGTAATCCTTGCTGTCCTTGTTCGGAGTCGCGCCGGCGCCCGGAGCCATGACTATCGCCAGTCCCAAATTGGTACCGCGAAGAATTGGAGAGACCGCTTTGTTCCCGCCTTCGACTGCTTGCTCTCCCCACATCGCCAGCCAGGAAGGATCGTCGCCGGCTGGCGATCGCACCTCCGGGATTCCCTGTTGCTGAGTGAGGCCGGTAGCAAGCGTTAGGTCGCCCGCATCGGCTGAGGTGACTGTCTGGAGAAAACCGCGCTCCCCAGCCCATTGCGTTACACGCACACGCAAGTTCACGCTCTTAGCGGCAATCTTCCAGCCTTGATAGGTAAACTCCACGATCGCCCGTACCGGTCCAGTGGAGATGATGCGCCAACTGCGATTGTCAACGTCGGAGATGTGTTGAGCCTCTCCATTCACCCATGCGCCGGGTGCGCCAATGCCGAGCGCGTCAGCCACCAGGTAGATGTCACGGCCGTCAGGCGAATAGTTGTGATAGATGTATCCAGGCGTCGCGTAGCGTTCCAGTTGCAAAGTGGGACGCGGCTTGCCATACAGATCGATGGCATTGCGCTTGTCGAAGTAAAGACGAAATGAGTCTCGCTTCGACTCCCAACCCATGCCGTCGATCTTCTTGGTGAAGAGGGCGTTGGTCTGCGGTTCGTAGTCTCCACGCAGACGAAAAATTCGATCCGGCAGTCCCCATGTGATGGTCACGATACGGGTCTGATGGGGCTTCAGATCGATCTGGAAGGCAAGCTCGTCGGGTTTGAGGTCGCCATCGACGTCATCGACCTGCGAAGGAAGTTCCTGGGCGCGCAACACCGCTGCATCTTCCGCTACGGTGCTCGCGTCAGTTGCCGTCACAATTTGGGAGCCAATATAGACGTCGGGCGAGACCTTTCGCAGTTCAGCAACGGAGAGAACAATATTTTCCGCGGTGCGATTCTGATCTGTCGGGTTGGTGACTGCAATCTTGATCGACTTCAGATGAGGCTCGGCCCAAACCGCAGGACCGAGAGTCAGACTAAGGAGTATTGCGCCTAAGCGAAGCGCTCTTGATGTATTCATTCCTGGTATGTCGTGAACTCAATTTGGCACGACCGCCTTCGGCGTGATGGCCCGAGGCCAACACCAGAAGACAACGGTTCTAAACTGAAACTAGTGCCGGTTTGTGTGTCTCGCGGACCTGCCGCACGATCTCCAAGTACTTCATCGCGAGGGTTGTGATTTGCGATAGATCTCCGCCGCCGAGAACGGAGGGCATCACTAATTCGCTTCCGACCCCGAGCGCGGAAGCGCCAGCCCTCAGAAACTCCGCAGCCGTAGTCAGATTTACGCCGCCTGTTGGAACAAGTGGTACCTGTGGTAGCGGACCGCGTAAGGCCTTCAGGTACGAGGCCCCTCCCATCGCGCTTGCAGGAAAGACTTTCACGAAATCCGCGCCAGCCTTCCATGCCGTAATGATTTCCGTTGGAGTCAGCGCCCCGGCCATGATCAACTTGCCGGCATCGTTCGCAGCCTTCACTGTTCCCAAATCGAGACCGGGAGTGACGAGAAATTCCGCGCCCGCGTCGAAGCAGCGTCGCGCAGTCTCCGCGTCAAGTACGGTTCCGGCTCCCACGATTACTTCGCTTCCGAGGGTCTTAACGAGCTGTGCGATCGCATCGATGGCTCCCGGAACAGTCATGGTGACTTCAACGATCGAGATCCCGCCGGCCGCGACTGCCGCAGCGGCCGAGATGGCGTGCACCGCCGAAGGGGCCCGCACGACAGGAACGATTCCGATTTCCAGTACACGTGCGCGGACTTGTTCCTTGGTCATGTTCTATTGGCCTCAGCTTGGATGACCGCCGGCTCAAGTCTAGGCGCCAGCAGTTGAATAATGATTAGTGCAGATAGATAAGCGAACGCCGCAATCACGAACAGCAGTGAATAACTGTGTGTGTGCTGCAGGTGATAACCGGTGAAGCTGGCGATACACATTCCACCTACCGCACCTCCGAAACCGCCAATGCCCACAACGGAGCCGACGGCGCGGCGCGGAAACATATCGGAGGCAGTGGTAAATATGTTGGCTGACCATCCCTGATGCGCAGCTGTCGCGAGACTGAACAGCGCAACCTGCGCCCAAAGACCCGTGAGGTGGGGAATGAAGACTACCGGCACCACGCAGAGTGCGCAAATCAGCATCGCGGTTTTACGCGCGCGGTTCGCGCTCCAGCCTCGCTTGATCAGGCTCGAGGAAAGCCAACCGCCAAAAATACTGCCGACGTCGGCCGCGAGATAAATCACCACCAATGGCGGGCCGATTTTCGTCAGTGTCAAGCCATGTGCGGAGGCGAAGTACTTCGCTAGCCAGAACAAGTAGAACCACCAGATCGGGTCCGTCATGAACTTCCCAATTGCAAATGCCCAAGTCTGGCGGTGCGGCAACAATTGCATCCATGGAATCCGCGTTGCAGTTTCGGCAGGATCACTCAAGATGTATTGGAGTTCATTAGGAGAAATTCGCCGGTGTTCCTGCGGACGCTTGTATAGGAGAAGCCACAGAAGCAGCCATGTGGCACTAAAGAAGCCAGTAAAGAGGAAAGCCCAGCGCCAACCAAGGTTGATCGCAATCCATGGAACCGTGAGCGGCGCGACAATGGCTCCCACATTTGTGCCGGAGTTGAATATGCCGGTAGCGAGTGCTCGTTCCTTTTTTGGGAACCACTCTGTGACAGTCTTAATTGCGGCCGGAAAGTTGCCTGATTCACCCAAGCCGAGAAATCCACGAGCAGCGGCGAATCCAAACACAGAGTTCGCCAGTGCGTGTCCCATGGCCGCGAGGCTCCAGATGGAAATGGATACCGCATACCCTAATCGCGTACCCACCCGATCCATAAACCGGCCCATGAGAAGCAGTCCCAAGGCATACGTGGTTTGGAAGGTTGTGACGATGTAGCCGTACTGAATCTCATTCCAGCGAAAAATCTTTTGCAGATCCGGCGCCAGCAGACCGAGCACCTGACGATCCATGTAGTTGATGGTAGTAGCGAAGAATAGAAGGGCGCAGATGCCCCAGCGATAGTTCCCGCCCGCGCTAGTCTGAACGGTAGCCCTAACGTTCGGTGGCGCGTACGCTGATTGGTCAAGCTTCGTCTGAGACAACTTACGCTCCTTTGTGCCTTGCTGCTTTCACCTTCCCATCCAACCACCGTCGACTACGAGAACATGACCGTGAACGTAATCACTTGCTCGAGACGAAAGAAATACAGCAGCGCCGCAGATGTCGCCTGGCTCTCCCCACCGCTCCGCCGGGATTCTGTCGAGGATCTGGCGATTGCGCGTCTCATCACGCTGCAGTGCGACGGTGTTTTCAGTACGTATGTATCCAGGGGCGATTGCATTCACATTCACACCTTGCGATGCCCATTCATTCGCCAATGCTTTGGTCAACTGCGCCACGGCTCCCTTTGAAGCAGCGTACGCCGGCACAGTGATGCCGCCTTGAAACGCGAGCAAAGAAGCGATATTCACGATCTTGCCGGCGGCTCTTCTCGCAATGAGACATCGTCCCGCAGCCTGGCAGAGTTTCCACAGCGAATTAAGATTCACTTGGAGAACTGCAGTCCAATCCGCGTCGCTATATTCAGTCGCCTTAGCCCGGCGAATGGTCCCAGCATTATTGATGACGATGTCGACCGGCGCAACCTTGTGAGCTTTCGCAAACAGCGCCTCCGCCGCTCCGGATTGGGCCAGATCGGCTTCGATTGCAGCGGCCCTCCGACCCAGCTTCTCAATCGCTTTACAAGTTTCCTGCGGCGACCGCGAGTTCCCATGGCAAATGACGTCGGCTCCGGCTTCCGCGAGGGCAATCGCCATCGCCGCTCCGAGCCCCGCCGAAGCGCCGGTAACCAACGCCGTTTTGCCGTCAAGTCTGAACTGGTCGAGGATCAAGCGTTATTTTCTGCTCGCTTCCAGCCCTGATCCTGACTGACTGAACTCTGGCTGCACATTCACAACACCGAATTGGCGATCTTCCTTCTCCCGATGGGCAGCCATTGCCCACAGAAATCCGATGCGATGTCCAGGCGCAGCGACGTTGGGATGATAGCCTCGCGGCATCAAAACGGCGTCACCATCACGCACGATCGTCGCCAACTCCGGCTCCTTGGTGTCCGTGTAAACGAATTGAATACCGAAGCCTGGGGGAGGCATTTGCGTGTAAACATACATCTCCTCCAGCATCGCCGCATGTTCATGCGGAGGCCAGCTCGTCCAGTTACCTGGTTCCGAAATGGTAAGGCCCGCCAGGAGCCGACCGGCTTGCACGTTCTTGCCGATCAGGATATTCAGGTCCCGAGTGGTGGCCGCTCCGCCCGCTGTAAAGTGAAGCGATTTGTCGTTTTTCACATCGGCATAGCGGACAATCTGTAACGGATACCTTTGCTCGACATCGGCAGAAAACTCTGCGATATCGACTGAGCTGTGCGTTTCTAAACTGATCGCCGAACCCCGAGGAATGTACACAGAGTCGCGCTCGGCTAACTTGAAACGTTCTGCGCCTGCTGTAGCCTCGACTTCTCCCGATAGACAGATCAGCGCAGTCTCCTGCTTCCCATTTTCAAACTGCGCCTTGGGAGTGCTCTTGTCCAGGATGATGCGGGAATAACACAAGTGCTTCATCGTGCTATTTGCTGGAGTAATGAAAACTTTTCGACCCTTATGGGAATTAGTCCGGCGAAAGACATTTCCCTCGCGGCTGACGGGCTCATTGAAGATTTGGGGCTGAGTGCTCATGATTACAACTCCCCCGCGACTTTGGGAAATGTCGCGGATAAAAGTTTCGAACGAGCTGCGCAGCGTGAGTGCGAGTTCACGCTGCACAGCTTGATTCGATTGCGGCTTCCATTATCCGGTTAGATGAGCGGAAGCCGCTACTGCAGTTCAATATGTGAGACGCAATCCAAGCTGCAGCTGCCGCATTGAATTAGCGCTCGTGATCTGGCCAAAGTTGGCGGTCCCGACCGTTGCGCTCGGAGTATTAAGGTTGACGATGTTCAGCACGTTCGAAGCCTCGGCACGGAATTCGAGCTTAAATCTTTCCGTAACTGGGAAGTTCCGGAAGATGGCAAGATCGACATTCTTGTACCCAGGGGCATCGAGGAAGTTGCGCGGCGAGTTGCCATCAACTGGTTGTCCATTGACTGGATTGTTCTTGGCAAAGGCTGCGGTGTTGAACCACATAAACGAGTTCGGATCTGCTGTGTGCCGATTTCCAATCAACTGCGCCCGGTCGTTGTTATTGCCGTCGAAGTTTGCATCAGCTCCGTTTGAGATGCTGAAAGGCATTCCGCTGTGCAGCCTCACGATCGGCGAAATCGACCAGCCATTGATTACCTGCCGCACTACGCGATTGTCACCCGTGTAGTAGTCCAGCTGGAATGTCAAGGAGATTACGGCCTGGTGGCGCATGTCGATATCAGCACGCCCACGATCGGCCTGGGGGTTGCTGAAGTCTTGTACCAGACCCTGGGCAGTGTTGTTGTCGATCTGCACACTATCGAATGCCTTGGAATATGCATACCAGGCATTGAAGGTGAGGTGATGCGACATCCGCTGCTGCGCGCTGATCTGCAGTCCGTTGTAGGAGGCTGTTTGATCGGAGCGCAGTGCGAGAACCGCACCGAAGCCCTGGTTTGCACGGCGCGCCTGAATGTTGCTGGCGGTTGCAGTCGAGTTCAAGACCGGGTAGTTAGCGTCGGTCGCAAACGGCAAGTCGTGGCTTAGAGAACCCACATATGCGGCTTGCACACTCAGGCTCTGGGTAACCTGCCGTTGTACTGAGAAATTCAGCTGATAGGTGTACGGCCAACGGAAATTTGGCGATGGTCCAAAAATGGAACCACCTGTTACGAACCCGCCGTTATACGGGAACGGTGGTCCTCCGGGAAACCCTTGATAAGGTTTGACCAGCGTTGCGCCGCTGCCGTTTTTATTGATGTTGCTGTTTGCGAAGTTCAGCCTGATTGCGAATGGTTCAAAGTTTGAGGTTGTATTCCACTCGTTGCCGGATACGCTTCCGTAAAAGACTCCAGCCGCTGCGCGAATCGAGGTTTCGCCGTCGCCAAACGGATCGAAGGCGAAGCCGACTCTCGGCGAGACATGATTCCAGCGGGTGGGAACGATTCCGCGCGTGATTCCAGGATCGCCAGGGAAGAGAATTCCAACCGGTGCCGTCGGGCGCACCGTGGACTGAACTCCGGGGATGTACGTCGACTCCTTGTTTTGCGGATCTGTCGGCGGCGTCTGAATATCCCACCGCACGCCTAAATTCAGCGTGAGGCGCGGGAAGACGCGAAAGTCATCCTGAGCGAAGAATGCCGTATACCAAGTGTTGGTGAAGCCGAAGCCGGGAGCGTCCTGAGTGAGCGAATTCGGAATACCAAGCTCGAAGTCAGCTAATGCGTTTTTGCTTGACCCTCCGTTGAATCCAAACACTCCATAATTGTTCAATAGAGCTTGCTGGATATCTTTATCCAATGAGAGTTCGCCGCCGAACCGGAACGCGTGACGTCCATGCGTGTAGCTGAAGACATCGCGGAGTGAATAGAAGTTAGTTCCCGTTACGGGACCGGCGATCGCCTGTGTGAGGCTGAAAAATCCAGTTACGCTGATCTGCGGCAGCGACGGCGTGCCTTGAATGACTGCAGCAGAGCCAAGGTCGGTAAGAGACGTCTGAGGAAGGTTTAAGCGCCCTCCAAAGTTGCGAGTGTAAGTAACCCACGCCTGGTTAACCATGTTGGAGTTGATGCTCCAGGTGTCGCTCACGTTCGCGTTGTGCTGCCGCCAATCAAACTGCTGAATCGACCATGGCAGGTTTGCACTTCCCGCGCGTACGCGATTCTGCCCACTGGTTTCGAAGTAGCTAATGCTCAACCGCTGAGTATCGCTCAGGTTGTGATCGACCCTCGCCAAAAACTCATCCGTGTTGTATGGATTCGGAATAACACCTTGCCATTTGTTATTTGGAAGGTTCGCAACGGGAATGAACTTGTTGATAATGTTCATCGTCACCTGATCGAACCTTGTTGATGGGATTTGATTGTTCGTGAATGCCTTTCCTGTCGTTGGATCCACCGGCTTTGTCGCCGACTGCGAAAAGTCTCCGGTTCTCTCTAGTGCGCTCGGGACAATAGCGCCGTTAAGAAATGTACTAGTGATCTGACGCAAGCCCGAGCAGACCGAAGAGAACAAAGGGAACAAACAAGTTCGGGAGATTACACACGCGCATTCAAAACCTCCGGCCTTTTCCGGCTGTACTTTCTTATACCGCATTGCGATACTCTGTATCGCATATGCAATTGGACAATAAAAAGCTCGGCTTGCGCCGAGCGGTTTACGTTGCTTACGCCCCTATTACTTGACCCTGAAGGTCCCCTGAGTACTCCCGACTTTCTGTCGGCGGCGTACGCATTCCTAACTCTTTCGACAGCGCCTGAGCGATCGCCGTGATCGACTCCGCGACTGCCGGCACTTTCTCATGGCTCAGTCTGAAGATCGGCCCCGAGACGCTGATGGCCGCGATGGGATAGTTTCCGACGCTCCACACCGGAGCCCCGACGCACAGCACACCTTCCTCGTGCTCCTCGTCGTCGATCGCGTATCCAAGCTTCCTCACCTTGGCCAAATCGGCGCGTAAGTCCAGCATGTTGGTAAGGGTTTTTCGCGTTAGCTGGGCAAGCCCGTGCTTCTGCACCGCCGCCTCCACCTGCGACTCCGGCAGATAGGCCATGATGGCCTTGCCGACCGCTGTGCAATATGCAGGATTGCGACGCCCTACGCTCGACGTCAGCCGCACGCTGCGTGATGGCTCGATCTTATCGAGATATACGACTTCACCGTCGTCGTAAACGCAAAGGTGTCCGGTTTCTCCGGTATCGCGGACAGCGCGCTCAAGAAATGGACGTGTCCGCTCGCGCAGGTCGAGCTGGCCGATCGCTTTGGTTCCGAGCTCAAAGAGTTTTAAGCCCAGCCGATACTTCCCTGTGTTGGAGTTCTTCTCGATGAGACGATGGCGCTCGAGCACCATGATGAGCCGGTGCGCCGTGCTCTTATGCAGCTTGAGCATCTCAGAGATCTGCCCCAGAGTCAGATCGGGTCCATGGTGAGACAGGATTTCGAGCAGGGCCAAAGCCCTGTCGACTACCTGGATCTGATAGGGCGACTTGGCGCCTCGTTTCGTCTTACTATGTGACACGGCCGGCCCATTATATGGGAGTAAGAAGAGCAGTCAAGCTGAAATTTGCTGTATTTTGTTTCTTGCCCCATGGATCGATTCAATCAGGTAACTCGCCGCGACTTTCTCAAGTCATCTGCACTCGTTACCGCGGCCGCGCTGACCTCGAATTCCCAGACTCTTAGCGCACAGGCAACCACTGCCACAGCGAAATCGGAACGCCTGATCACTGGATGGGAACACTACCGCGGTTCACTTGGAGGACCGTGGGAAGTTAGGCATGGCTCATTCGCCAAGGATCCAAATCGATGGAGCAAAGTCGAGCTACCTCACTGCTTCAACGCTCGCGATGCTGTCGATCCTGATACTACGTACTATCGAGGGCAGGGCTGGTATCGAACCAATCTCAAGATCGCCAATTCGTTCCCCAATGGCCGCACGCTTCTTCGCTTCGAAGGCGCGGGGCAGAAGTCGCGAGTCTTCGTCGATCTCGATCTAGTAGCAGAGCACATCGGTGGCTATGACGAATGGACTGTCGATATCACCGATGCGGCCGCCAAGGCTCTCGCGAACGCTGAGAACAAGGGAACGGTTCCGCTCACGATGGTCTGCGACAACTCGCACGATTTGCAGATGATTCCTTCCGACTTCAGCGATTTCAATTTGTACGGAGGGCTGTATCGCTATCTCGATCTCATCTATGTGCCAGCGGTTTCAATCGAGCGCGTACTCATTACTCCGACGCTGAGAGTAGATGGATCGGCCGAGGTGTCGTTGCGAGCCCGACTGTACGACCCGGCGCATGTGACAAATCCGATCAGCCTGTTGATCCGGGTCTTTTCCCCTTCCGGTGAGACCGTTCACAGTGGACCGGCCGGCCCTGGAAGTTGGAACGGCGAACGCGAAGTCGCAAAGTTTGTAATTCCCAAAGCAGAACTGTGGTCTCCCTCCAAGCCAGCCGTATATCGTTGTGAGGCCACTCTTAGCAGCGCGCATGGCGAATCGACCGTCTCCGAACGGTTCGGAGTCCGACATTTTGAATTTTTGAATCACGGGCCATTCAAGCTGAACGGCGAGCGTGTGCTCATACGCGGAACGCAGCGGCATGAAGACCATGCCGGTCTCGGTGCAGCCATGACTGAGGACTTGATCCGCAAAGAGATACAGATGATTAAGGAGATGGGCGCGAACTTCATCCGACTTGCACATTATCAACAGTCGCGCATCGTTCTAGATCTTTGCGACGAACTAGGCATCATGGTGTGGGAAGAGATTCCGTGGTGTCGCAGCGGCGTCGGCACCGAGGTGTGGCAGACGCAAGCGCATCGCATGCTGCGCAACATGATCGACCAGCACTACAACCATCCCTCGGTGATCCTCTGGGGATTAGGCAACGAAAATGACTGGCCCGGAGAATTTCCGGCGCAAGATCAGCAGGTGATCCGTGGCTTTCTCTCGCAACTCAATGATGAGGTGCACAGGCTCGATCCTACGCGCGTGACCAGCATTCGCCGCTGCGAGTTCTGCAAAGACATTCCTGATGTCTATTCGCCTTCAATCTGGGCAGGCTGGTATCGAGGACGCTACACCGAGTACAAGTCCTCGACCGAGGAAGAGATGCAAAAGGTGAATCACTTCCTCCATATGGAGTGGGGAGGCGATAGTCATGCGCGTCGCCACTCGGAAGATCCCGACAGAGTGATCGCGCAGATCGCGACCGGCAAAGGCACCGACGAGCGTGGACTCGACTTTCTCCGCACTGGCGGGATTGCGCGGGCGTCGCGGGACGGCGACTGGTCAGAGACCTACATCTGCAATCTCTTCGACTGGCACCTGAAAGAGCAGGAGACGATGCCGAACCTCACAGGCGCGGCCCAGTGGATCTTCAAGGACTTCTCAACGCCCGAGCGTCCGGAGAACCCAGTTCCCAAAGTGAACCAGAAGGGAGTCGTCGAGCGCGACCTTACGCCGAAGGAGGGCTACTACGTTTTTCAGTCGTACTGGACGGAAAAGCCAATGGTCCATATTTATGGACACACCTGGCCGATTCGTTGGGGCGATCCGGGAGAGAAAAAGCTGATCAAGGTTTATTCAAACTGCGACACGGCTGAACTATTCGTGAATGGCCAGTCGCAGGGCGTTAAGAAAAGAAGCAGTCAGGACTTTCCTGCCGCTGGATTGCGCTGGCTGGTAAGCCTCAGTCCAGAGAATCGAGTGCGAGCTGTTGGCAGAAAAGGAAGCATGGTTGTTGAAGATGAAATCAGCTTTCAGTACCAAACCGAGAAATGGGAGAAGCCAGGACAGCTTCAATTGCGCGAAATCTTGCGCAATGGAGATCGTGTAACCATCGAGGCTCAATTACGCGATACAAAAGGGCTCCTATGTCTCGACGCGCGCAATCCAGTTCGCTTTGCGCTAGCAGGCGATGGCGAGTTGATCGACGATCTTGGAGTTAACACGGCCGCGAAAGTCGTAGAGTTCTACAACGGACGCGCTATGATTTCGCTTCTGCGGAAAGGCGGGAAGTCACAGGTGAGCGTTTCATCGAAAGATATTCCAACGTCGTTCCTGGAAATAGCTTGACCGTGCATGAGCAGCACTCGGCCGGAGCAAAGGCCAAATTCCCCAAAGTCAGAGTCGAGCCTGCCCGAGATACAACTTACCGCGCTGCCGCGTAGCTCTTCTCAAACTTGTTGCGCGAATTCTGCAATGTGAACGACCCGTCCTGTTGCGCGGTCAGCTTCAGATAATTCGCATCCGCATCATTCAGATTCGCGATCAGGTTCTCTGCGCTGTTGTGTGCCTTGTCCGAATCCGTCGCATAATGAAGCTGCCAAAGATCGTCGAGTCCGGGCGATTCATGCACTGTTTGCCACGCCTCAGGACTGCCGCCTTTGTGTGGACCGTTGTTCATGATGGCCACACGCGGATGTATGGCTGTCACCAGCGCCTTGGAGTTCGACTGATCGAGTCCATGATGATTCACGAGGAACACGTCGACTCTTCCGACCGGATTATTGGGACAGACCATTGCAACTTCGGCCTTTTTCGTCAGATCGCCCAAGTCGAGAAACCGAAACTTGCCATAGCTGACGAGAATGCCCAGCGAAGCCGAGTTTTCGGTGGGATCGTCAGCAGGCGCCGGCTCAGATGCACATGAAGGATTTGGCTGGCCTCCTCCGGGGATTGGTCGGCTGATATGCTGACGCGCTGCCGTAAGCACCTGCACGTCGATTCCTGAGATAGGAATGTGGTCTCCCGGCTTTACGGTCAGGCGTTTGCCCTGTGTGTTGGATATTGCGGCGAGATAGTCGCTGTAGCCGGTTTTCGTTTGATCGGCATCTTCCACGTTCTCCCCGTGATCGACGAAGTTCGCGACCTTAATTCGGCCGGCTAGCTGTGAAACTCCGCCGACATGATCGCGGTGATAATGCGTGATTACCAGATAGTCAATCTGTCGGACTCCAGCCAGCTTTGTGGCTGCAACAATTCGGTCGGCGTCTCGCCCCTCGAATCCCGGCCAGCCGGTGTCGACGAGCATCGATTGGCCAGACGGGCTTACGAAGAGCGTCGCTTGACCACCCTCAACGTCAATCGAGTAAACCTGGAGGGCTCTGGGTGCTGTTTGCGCAACAACACACAAAACAAGGAGAAGCAGAAGGAAAACCATGGTTTGATTGGGAATTCGCATACGTATGCTCAAGTTGCCCAGGTAGAGACGCAGTCGGCTGCCTCTACTGGTTCTTCACCTTCACAACGAAGTACAGCAGATTACCTTCAACATCCTTCATCCAGTGCGGAATTCCGGCGGGAATCACCATCGTGTCTCCGGCCGAAAGCCGCCGTGTTTCTCCGCCCTCAATCGAATCTCCACGCGGCTCGTCCGGATTGGTAGCCTTTTCTCCGATCACTTTTCCGCCGGTCACGATGTTCGTGCTGCCCTGCACGATGTAGAAGACATCTGTGTAGCTGCGATGGACCTCTACATTACCGGACTCGGTGCGATGAGCGGTCATCACCCTGTAATTATTCTCCGTCACGAGTGTGCCGCCCCTGGCAAACGAAGCTGTCACGTCATCTTTTGAGAAGTACTTCACGCCTCCACTGGCCGGCGATTGGGCAGTGGCATTCGCCTTTTCACTACTCGTGCCTTGAGCAAATGCCAGCGCTCCGGCAGTAAGGAGCGCGACGAGACCACTCACTTGAGAAATGTTGATATGCATAGGCGCGACTCTCCTGAAAATTTCAGAACGCAAAATGACCAATTCATGCTAGGCAGCAGAGAGTGTACGGAATCTTCCAAATAAAATCTTCCGGAAAGCTTTCGTCACGGGAAAGGCAAAGATTGAACACGGAGGACACGGAGTACAAGGAGGCAAATTCTTAAGAATTTGAATGTCGCGCCGGCATCGCGCACGCGAAGATCTATTCGTTCTAAGTTTTCGGAAATTCAGCCCTCCCTCCGTTTCCTTCGTGTCCTCCGTGTTCAATCTTTTATTCTTCGGTATACGAGAAAGGCGCTAATGGTCGAAGCCACCGAAATCCGCGTTCCCTACAACGGTCTGGTCAAGCTGCTGGGTAGCATCCTTGTGAAGCTCGGCTTTGCGGAGGGCCGCGCACATCGTGCGGCGTGCCTCTTTGCCGACGCGAGCCGCGACGGAGTTTATTCTCACGGTGTAAATCGGTTCCCTCGATTCGTGCGGACTCTGCGCAATGGTGTTGTCGATCCGCAGGCCACACCCCTACTGATATCCCAATTCGGAGCTCTCGAGCGATGGGACGGGCGCTCAGGTCCGGGGATGCTGAATGCGCAGGAATGCATGGAACGGGCGATCGAACTGAGTCGCACAAATAGCATCGGCTGCGTAGCTCTGGCGAATACCAATCACTGGATGCGCGGCGGGAATTACGGTTGGCAAGCAGCAGATGCCGGCGTAATCGGCATCTGCTGGACCAACACGATGCCCAACCTGCCGGCTTGGGGTGCAAGCGATCCACGGCTCGGCAACAATCCGTTGATCATTGCGGTGCCTCGCGCACAAGGACACGTGGTGTTGGATATGGCTATGTCGCAGTTTTCTTATGGCGCCATCGAATCGTTTCGCCTGAGAGGACAAATGTTGCCAGTCCCGGGCGGATTTGATGTCGACGGGAAACTGACAAGCGATCCGGCAGAGATCGAGAGGTCTTACAGGCCATTGCCGATTGGATATTGGAAGGGATCGGGCCTCGCGTTGATGCTGGATCTTCTAGCCAGCGTTCTTTCGGGCGGCACGCCGACACACGAAATCCCTGCAGAGCCAGAACGGGAAACACGACTCTCTCAAGTATTCATTGCCATCAATCCCTGGTCAGTGGGTCCGCCGGAACGAGTGAGCGAGATTGGTGACGCCATAATCCAAAACTTCCACGGCTCCAAGAGCGACGGCACCCCGGTCCGCTATCCGGGCGAACAGGTCCTGAGTATCCGCCGTACCAACCTCGCGCAAGGGATTCCCGTGAATCGCTCAATTTGGACGCAACTTCAGGATCTCGAGGCGTGAGCAACGACTTACGTTAGTCCAAATCTGCACTTTCGCATATTTCGTCCCTGTCCAGCACCGATTCATAACTGTCCTTATCCACTCCTTACCGAAGGCGCTTAGAATGTCTCGCTGCATGAAGACCGGAGGAGCCGCATGAGGCACGAGCAAGGGTCTAGTCGCGCCAGGGCTTTGCCAGCATTTGTGATTCTGGTGGCGCTGGTTTCTGGCCACGCTCAGCAACTGCCGGACAAGTTCACCAACCTGCAGGTTCTGCCCAAAGACATTCCAAAGGCCGAGCTTATGCAGAACATGCGCAGCTTCTCCTTCGCTTTGGGTGTCCGTTGTCCCTACTGCCACGTCCAAAAATCGCAGAAGGAACTCGATCTTGATTTCCCCGCTGATGACAAGCAGCCCAAGAAGACCGCTCGCGTAATGCTGAACATGGTTGCTGCTATCAATCGTGATTATGTCGGCAAGATTGGCAAGCCTGAGCCAGTTCGCGTGGAGTGCGTCACTTGTCACCACGGACTTGCACAACCACGAACGCTCAAGGCGGTACTCGCCGACGCAATTGACAAACAAGGAATTGACGGCGCCGTAGCCCTCTACCGTGACTTGCGTAGCCACTACTACGGGACTGGCCAATATGATTTTGGCGAGTCTCCGCTGAGTCAGCTCACTGAGTCTCTTCTCCATGCCAACAAAAACAAAGAGGCAGTTGTGATTATGGAGATGAACTTCGACGCGAATCATCCTACCTCAATCTGGTCGTACCACTTGCTCGCGATGTCGCATCAGGCAAATGGAGAGACTGAGAAGGCACGTGCAGACTTTCGGAAAGTGGTAGAGTTACACCCGGACGACACCTGGGCAAAGCAACAACTGGATTCGATGTCCACCGCAAGGTGATTTCCCTGTCCTTACTCGCTATCGAAGCGTGACTGAGGGCGATTTTTGTGTGAGCCTGCCGTGCATGTATAAGTCCTTACTCTTTGGCGTACTGCTTGTACCTCTATTTACCCAGCCTACTGAAAACGTCTCCCCTGTCGACATTGTGCTCTGCACTAAAGCTCATCCTTGCGGCAAATTTCCCGCTCTGGTAATCACGCTTTTGCGGGAACGTGCGGCCGATGTGGCAACCATTGACGGCATGATGAAAGCGTTCTACGAAACCGTCTCGGGACCCAAAGGACAGCCGCGCGATTGGGATCGCGATCGCACTCTCTACACTCCCGATCTGCGCTTTGTAAGCATCAAGGAGCGTCGCACAGGAAGACTAACGGCGCTGATCTTCGACCATCAGACATTCGCCGAGTCTTCCGAGCCAGGGTTTACAAAAAGAGGATTCTACGAAAAAGAAATCCACCGCACCGTACAGCAGTTTGGGCATATTGCGCATGTCTTCAGCACATACGAATCACGCGAAGCACCGGATGGTCCTCCAACCGCGCGCGGTATCAACAGCATCGAAATGATCTTTGACGGCCACCGCTGGTGGATCACTTTCGCAGAATGGGACGAGGAAAGACCAGGTCAAATTCTGCCCAAGGAGTTTTTGCCATAACGATCGGTCACGTGCGACAACTATAGACACAGTCGCTTTTGGGAAAAATCGATGGAACGTAGGAAACAGCAACGCAGAAAAGGACCAACCCGTGTCGGAGGCGACCGTCGCCTTGGGCGAGCCTATAGTGGTCCGGAGCGCCGCGTGGCCGATCGCCGCAGCGGCCTCGATCGCCGCAAGCTCGACATCACCATCGACTACCAGGTTCGGTCGATTCCCATCCTGCGCTGCTCCGGCAGAATCACCATCGGCGACACGGCAACAACTTTTTCTGCGATGTGCTCGGAGATGCTGCAGCGGGGCCGCACAACCTTTGCGCTTGATTTGAGCGGCATCCACCATATCGACAGCACCGGCGTTGGCAGGATCGCCTCTCTACTAACATCTGCCCGGACAAGAGGGGGCGATCTGAAGCTAATCGCGCCATCACGAAAAGTTGAGAGCGTGCTGCGAACTACTTTCTTGTACGATCTCTTCCATATTCTTTCCGGCGCGCAGGAGTTGGCAGTGTTCAGCATGCCGCATCAGGATTAGCGCCAGCTTAACATTCCCATTGCGGGACTCGCGTGTTTGAATTGTAGACTTCCTGCTGATCGCAGCACCGTCATCGAGGGCCCCGCTTTCAGCGAAGTCCCGCGATGTGTCGATTTCGAATAAATATTCGGGCCGCTGGGGCAACAGACCTTAGTAAATCGTGGGAACGCGGACAGCAATTTAGGGTCGAAATGGACGATAATAGAAAGAATCATGTCCATAGCCAGCCCGCGCACACAGAGCCAGTTGTCCATCAAGGACTTCACCTCCGAACTCCGCAAGCTGCCTGCCTCCAGCTTCGAGCATGTTGATGCAGTGCAACGTTTTCTGCGCGAGCATCCAGTCACCCCGGAGAGCCTTACACCGTACCTCGTCTGGGACCGTCAGCATTACACCCGGAACCTGATCGACAAGAGCAGCCTTTATGAATTGATCGCGATCTGCTGGGAGGTTGGGCAGGCTAGTTCCATTCACAATCATCGCGATCAGAATTGCTGGATGGCAGCGCCGATTGGCACACTTAGGGTTCAGAACTATCGCGTGCTGTCACAGGATATCGACGCTGGCACCTGCAAGATTGAGCCTACTGACACGTTGGACATGAATCAGGGCAATCCGGTGGCGGTCAATCCGCAGGAACCGGTCCATCGCGTGTATAACCCGACAGAACTAAAGCAGCGCGCGGTGAGTCTCCACGTTTATTCACGCCCCTTTGATACTTGTGTGGTCTACTCAGATCAGCAATGCACTTGCGGCGTCATTAAGCTGCACTACACAACTCAATACGGGCATTGATTCCTTTTGCCGGTAGTAGCGCGGCATACCCACGCGGTTTCGCATCCCACTATCGCCGATAGTGCTCCCAAATTGAAACCGACTGCTCGCTTCGCGGGATGAGGCGAGTTTTGCATGCAACCGAACCGGCCCCTTGAACGTATGTATATGTAGAAGGAGGGTTAGAGTGTGTTTGATGACCTCTGTTCACGATCCGCAATCGCTTCAACGCACCACGGGCGCAACCGCCAAGTAAATAATTCCCACAAGATTTAAGGAACATTTTCGTTCCATATTCGTCTGACTTATTAAGCCGATTTCAACCGATAGGAGTAGCTGTGTCATGGAGGATTCGTTGCAATTGCATTTGGAAATCCTTGCAGAACAGGAAATCGCACTCATACGTTGTCGCGGACAATTAAAGTTCGGGAAAGAGTCCCAATTATTGAAAAAGTGTGTCGATAGTGTGCTTTCTCAATTCTCGATTTGTGTGTTGAGTCTAACGGCCATTCATCAGATTGATGCTCGTGGTTTGGGAACGCTAGTTGGTTGTGTAGAAAAGGCACGCTCTCTGGGATGCCTGCTGTTGATTGGTGGCGTCTCGGAGAAGGTTCGCGATCTGCTTCGCATCACGAAACTGAACACCGTACTTGAAATCTACTCATCGGAGTACGCCGCAATGCAAGCATGTGGACAAGCCGCGTGACGGTTGGATAAATCCGCGAGCATTCAGGATTCACAACCCTACGAAGTTGACAGTCCGGATTTGCGGCTTGAGAATCCGTGAATGTCTTTTAGCGCCAGACTTGCCGAGATTGCGCTGCCGGACACTGACGGCCATCAGGTAAAGCTAGGTTCCCTGTGGTCCGACAGTCCGGCAGTCGTCGTTTTCTTGCGGCATTATGGTTGAATTTTCTGCCGCGAGCATGTTGCGCAGTTAAGCGCAAATCAGCACGCATTCGTTGCGAAGAGAGCGCGTTTGGCGTCGATCGGCCTGGGCGACATGAACTACGCCCGGCTGTTTCGAGTGGAGACGGGCATAACCTTTCCCCTTCTGGTAGACGAGCAGAGGAAAGCCTATGATGCGGCTCAATTGCAGCGCGCATCTGTGCTCCATATCCTCCGCAAAGACAACGCGATTGCGCGCAAGCGGGCGAAAGAAGCAGGACACCACCAGCACCGCTTTGGAAAGAATCCGCTTCAGCTCGGGGGCAGCTTCGTCTTCGGTCCGGGCAACGTAGATCGATACACGCATATCAGCAAGACTTTCGGCGACAACGCTCCAATCTCCGACCTTCTTGCCGCACTTCCATAGCCGAGGCAGGTGAACCCCAAGCGGCGAACTGTCTCTACCTCTCTTTTGGCTTATTTCGTATCCCCTGTTCCCTGTCCCCTCTTTTCTGTACCCTATGCCGCATGCAAACTTCCCTGCTCAAAGTTGTTCTCTTTTTTGTGGTTACGCTGCCAGCGGCCGCGGCAACGTTTTCCGTTGGCACAGCGACTGCTGAGGCCGGCCAGAAGGCGACCGGCTATCTTGAAGTACCTGCTGGATCCGATCCCACTACGAGTATTCCTGTGGTCGTGGTCAATGGCAGCAAGCCGGGTCCCACTTTAGCACTCGTGTCGGGGGCGCATGGAACGGAGTACGCATCCATCATTGCGCTGGAAAAGGTCATTCAGACCGCCGATCCCGCGCAGATTGCTGGAAAGCTGATCATCGTTCCACTCGTGAATCTCGGTTCTTTCGAGAAAAAAGTGCCGCATGTGAATCCCACAGACGGGAAGAGCATGAATCGCTTTTACCCGGGCAACCCGAATGGCACCCAAACCGAGCGTGCATCCTGGCTGATCACGAAAGAAGTTGTGGAGAAGTGCGACTACTTGATCGATCTCCACGGCGGCGACCTCGATGAGAGCTTGCGCCCGTATTCCTACTGGTCAAAGACGGGAAACGAGAAGCTGGATACAGCTTCACGAGGAATGGTGCTGGCCTTCGGTCTCGATCACATCATCGTCGTGACTGACCGTCCAAAGGATCCCAGTGCCTCGCGCTACCTCGACAGCACAGCCAGTACTCGCGGCAAACCTGCGATTGCCGTCGAAGCAGGCTATTCGGGGACGACCGAGCCGGAAGACGTGCAGAAGCTCGCCGATGGCTGCTACAACGTGATGCGATACCTCAAGATGCTCCCGGGCTCCGCAATGCCGATCGAAAACCCTACGTGGATCGGAAAGGTTTCAAGTGTAACCAGCCCGAACGCGGGATTCTTCTATCCGCTGGTAAAGCGCGGCACATATGTAGCTGAGGGAATGAAGATCGGCTACGTAACCGACTATTTCGGCAAGACCATATGGGAAGCCCGTGCACCTACGGCTGGCGTTGTTCTCTACGTCTGCTCGGTGCCCTCGATGAAGAAGGACGACAACGTAGCGAACATCGGTCAGATCACGACAGCACCGTGAATAGAGGCGGAGATCCAAGCGAATGGGCAAATTCACGGCTGCGCTAATGGCTGGAAGCCTTCTACTTGCCAGCTGTTCTGAAATGAGGGAATCGAAGGCCAAGCGCTCCGTCCGCTACGAGAGCATGGTTCTCAATCCACTCTTCGACGGCGAGACCCTTAACGGATGGAGCGGCAATCCCGCAATCTGGTCAGTGACAGACGATGCAATCCACGGAATCACCGAACATGGCGGACAGCTCATCTTAACGAACAGGGATTACTCAGATTTCAGGCTGATTTTAAAGTCGCGGCTGGTCAGCGAGAAGAACCATCTGGGCGTGTGCTTCTGGGGGGAGCGCAGGACAGACTGGGGATATGGAGATTGCATCCTGGTGATCCCTCCTACCGGCGGCATGTGGGATTACCATCCTGGGAAGAAGGGCCCGCCACGAGAGAAATTGCCGCATCCAGACTTCGATGCCCACGTCTGGCACGAGTCGGAGATTCTGGCGCATATCAAAACGGGAACCATTCGCATGGCGGTCAATGGCGTGGAAGTGACGCGCTATACCGATGAGGATGCGACCCGCCTGCGCAAAGGCCCGATAGGGCTGCAGATCCATGCAGGCGCATCAGAGGTCGAGTACAAGGAGATCAAGATAGAGGTTGATCCAAAAGAGGATCGACTAATTACCGTAAGGCCTGCGAAGCCGGGTACTCCTTAAACACTCGATTCGTTGGAGACTCAATTTGACCCTCGCTGTCATCGTAATCAGACTCACAAGTCTCGTCGATACTCCTGCCACCTCCCCCCAGATTCAGCAGAAGCGTGAGGATCACAGCGATAATCAAGTTCAGCAGCAACGCATTCACGGCCGCATACGAAGAAAACGTCACACTGCCAATGTGCAAGGGAAATACGGCCGAGAGTTTCTGCGAAATCACCATTGCAGTTCCCGCCGCCATCCCTGCAGCCCATCCGGCAAGAAGCGCTCCGGGAGCGAACCAGCGTGTGAACAATCCCAGCACCACCGTAGGAAGCGTTTGCACGATCCAAATCCCACCGAGCAACTGCAGGTTAATTGCATATTGAGTCGGCAGGAAGAGCACAAACAGTAGACCCGCCAGGCTCAGCAGCAGGGAAAGAAGCTTTGCCAGTCGCGCCTCTTCGCGCTGCGCCAGGCCCTTCCACAGATATTCGCGGCAAATGTTGCGTGTGAACAGACTCGCCGCTGCGATCGACATAATGGCCGCGGGAACAAGCGCGCCGACTGCGATTGCCGCGAAGCAAAACCCTGCGAACCACGAGGGAAAAATCTTCACAAATAACGCGGGAACTACGTAGCTCGACGATGTGACCGACACCCCTGCGGCTAACGCTCCGTAGCCCAGCAACGCAAGCATCCCCAACAAGAGGCTGTAGGCGGGCATCAGCGCCGAATTGCGCTTGATGACTGCTGCGCTGGAGGAGCTGAGCACAGCGGTGATGCTGTGCGGATATAGAAACAACGCTAATGAAGATCCGAGGACGAGCGTTGAGAAAGGCAAGTATTGTCCTGGTCGCAGAACCAGTGACGCCGGATTTTGTCGGCTCGCAAGCGCAGTGGCGGCGGAGTGGAAGATGTTCCCATATCCTCCGAGCTTCATTGGAAGCCATATAATCGCGGCGAGAACAACGATATAAATCATCACGTCCTTGATGAACGCGATGCTTGCCGGAGCCCTCAATCCGCCGGTGTACGTATATCCAAGAAGTAAGGCGAAGGCGATCACTAGAGGCAATTGTCCGGTCCATCCGCTGCCGCTCAAACCCAAAGCACCGACCGAAACCTGAATTCCGATTAACTGCAGAGCGATGTACGGCACGGTGGCGAGAATTCCGGTGACAGCGATCGCCAGCGCCAGCCAGTGATCCCCGTATCGTCCGCGTACGAAGTCAGCCGCAGTCACATAGTGATGCTTGCGACATACCGTCCAGAGCCGCGGCATGGTGAGATACGCGAAGGCAAATGACACCGTGCTGTATGGCAATGCGAAGAAGCCCGGTGCTCCCGTACCGTACACTAATGCCGGCACCGCAATGATCGTGTAGGCCGTGAACAGATCGCCGCCCAGCAGGAACCAGGTGATGACGGTTCCGAATCTGCGGCCGGCGAGTCCCCACTCCTCGAGTAGATCAAGATTGCCGCGCTTCCAGCGTGTGGCCATGAACGCGACTGCGGTGATAACAATCATAAAGAATGTGAAAACGGAAAAGGTTGTCCAGTCGAGTGTCGTTTTCATCGGCCACTCTTCCGGTACACCAGAAATGTGATCGCCGCGCTAAGCGGAATCCAAAGGAACTGATACCAGTAGAAGAACGGAAGGCCCCAAATCGCAGGAGTCATGCGCGAATAAATGGGGGTGCACAGCAACGCGATAAACGGAAGCGCGAGCAGTAAGAGCCACTTTCGCCTTGCAGGAGCAGCCATCGGCAATGCCAAAGATACTGGCAATCTTGATTTTTGGGGAGATGGTTCCTGCGAGGATGAACTCGCCACTCTGCTGAAATAACCGCAGGTGACCGGTTAGTGAGCGCATCGAGTGCAGAGGTTGCGGAAAACACAGATGGGTCTGGTGAACTCGGTTTGTGCTGAGCCTGCACGGGATGAATCGAGGTTTCGGACAATGAAAGTCAAAATGATCAGGTGCTCGGAGGATGTCCTTGCGTCGAACTTGCTGCAGGCAACCAGCTCAGGCGCTCACCGCTCGCCGATCAGATATTTGCACCCCTTCGGTCCCATGCGTGCGCAGTGCTCAACGCCGGCCGGGACATCACAGCGTTCTCCGCCCTTATAAGTCCGCAGGCCGCCGCTCATCGCGAGCGTCATCTCGCCGTCAAGAACGATGTGTGCAGTTTCAGTGGCGTGAGTGTGTTCCGGGTAATACGCATTCGGCCCATCCTGCCAGACATAAACCCGCCGAAACCCTTCTGCACGAAGGCGTTCGCGTAATTCTTCTTCATTCAACGCGGCCATGCGGAAATCCTGTCGAGCCTCGGTTACGTAATTGGAAGGTGTGGACTATGATTCTACGCGCCCATCAGTACAATCGCTCCCGCCGTTGCCTATCTAGTGAGGTTCTCATGATTCGCGCCTTGAAGAGTGCTCTTACCTTTAGTCTGATTCTCGTTCTCTGCAACTCCTTTGCACTGTCACAAGCAACGACCAAGAAAGCGAGTGCGAAGACAACCGACAAGCTGCAGTGGGTCTCTTGGTCGGATGATGTTTTTAAGCAAGCGACGGCGGAAAACCGGTTTGTGCTGCTCGATCTTGAAGCAGTGTGGTGCCACTGGTGCCACGTGATGGATGAGAACACCTACAAAGATGCAGATGTGATTCGGCTGCTGCGTTCGCGCTACATCACTGTAAAGGTTGATCAGGACTCTCGCCCGGATCTGTCGAATCGGTATGAAGATTACGGCTGGCCTGCAACCGTCGTCTTCAACGGTAGCGGCCAGGAGATTGTGAAGCGTCAGGGCTATCTTGCTCCCGACGAGATGGCGGGCTTGCTCCAGGCGATTATCGACGATCCGACTCCAGGACCTTCAGTAAAGGCTGAGCCGAAGATCAACTTCGCGGAGAATCCGCTGCTCACTGGTCCGGCTCGTGAGGCCATCAAACGCGACTACAACGTGCAGTACGACACCAAGCAAGGCGGCTGGGGATTCAACGACAAGTTTCTCGATGCCGATTCTGCCGAATACGCTCTGCTGCTTGCTCGTGCAGGTGACAAAGAGGCTGAGCAGAAAGTAAAGACCACCCTGAGCCTCCAACAGAAGCACCTTATCGATCCAATCTGGGGCGGGGTATACCAGTACTCTGCCGAGCAAGACTGGGTACATCCTCACTTCGAGAAGATCGCTTTGATTCAAGCGAACGATCTGAGGATCTACGCACTTGCCTACGCGCAATATCGTGATCCTGCATACTTGCAGGCGGCGAAGGACATCCATCGCTACCTTACCGGGTTCATGATGAGTCCCGAAGGCGCGTTCTACGTGAGTCAGGACGCGGACCTGGTTGAAGGTCATCACAGCGCGGATTATTTCGCCTTAAGTGACGCTGCGCGCCGTAAGCAGGGCATCCCGCGCGTCGACAAGCATCTATATGCGCGCGAGAACGGCTGGATCATCGCTGCGCTTGCTTCACTCTATGGCGCAACCAGCGATAAGACTTATCTTGATGAAGCCACTCGCGCCGCGAACTGGGTGATCGCAAATCGGTCTCTGGCCGACGGCGGATTCTCACACGACACAAAAGACATCACCGGGCCATTCCTCGGCGACAGTCTATCTATGGCGCGCGCCTTCGAGAGCCTCTACACCGTCACGGGTGATCGGCAATGGCTGAAGCGTACCCAGGACACGATGGACTTCATCTCGAAGAACTTCACTTCGGCAGAAGTTCCCGGATATGTGACTTCGAAGGTCGGAACCGACTCAGCGTATAAGCCGCATCCACAACGTGATGAAAACATTTTGATAGTTCGTACCGGGAATCTTCTTAATCACTACACCGGTAATTCCGCATACACGAAGATGGCGGCGCAGGCGATGCGCTACATCGGTACGCCGGAGATCGCGCGCACATTTCCGGCTGCCGGAGCGCTGCTGGCCGACTACGAGTTCACGCATCCACCCCTTCACCTGGCAATTGTCGGACACAAGGATGATCCCGCAGCGCAGTCTCTTTTCGCAGCTGCTCTTCGAATGCCCTCTGGATACAAGCGCATCGAATGGTGGGATGAGCGCGAAGGTCCCTTGCCGCACGCTGAAGTGGAGTATCCTCCACTCGATAAAGCTGCTGCTTTTGTTTGTTCCGAGCGAAGTTGCTCAAAACCGATCTTTGTGGCGGATGAGATCAAGTCGAAGGCAGAGGAGCTGCTCGCGAAAAACGTAGAGCCACCAGTGGAAGAGAAAAAGTAGTTCTCTGTGTTCTGGCCTTTGTTGGCCGTCGCAACAAGAGCTACCCTACTTAAAATAGGTGCATCCTACGTCGCTGTTGCCGAAGGAGATCTCAGTGACAAAGCGATCGCTTCTGCTATTGATCCTTGTCGCCGTTTGGACACTCAACGCCTGCAAAGTTGCACAACCTGGCTCCGTCGAGTCCGGAGTAATGAAGGAAGTCAAGAAGAACATCACTATTGGCGGCAAGGACGATCAGAATCCCGTTCCGGACAATGAATCAGCGGTCAACGAAGGCAAAGAGCACTTTGGACATCACTGCCAAATCTGCCATGGCCTCGATGGACAAAACACCGGAGTTCCCTTCGCGAACCAAATGTCGCCTCCGGTTGCCGACCTTAAATCGCCAGACGTCCAGGCTTACACTGACGGCCAGCTGCACTGGATTTTGGTCAACGGCATAAATCCCTCAGGAATGCCTGCGTGGAAAGGGATCCTGGAGGAACACGAGATGTGGAAAATCGTGCGCTACATTCGTCATTTACCTGAGAAGGGAAGTCTCGGAACTCCTGAGGTCTTTAAGGAAGAGGAAGAAGAGCACAAGCAGATGGAATCCGGTGGCGCTGCGCAACACCACCATCCCACCAGTAAGCCTGAGAGTAAGCACTAACGGGCTTTAACACGATTTCCGGGGACGAATTGACGCAACACTAATTCCGTCAATTTCCACCGCAATCTAACTGCGTCTTGAGTCACGTACCCTCATCAGCTTTGGCGTTGGCGCTCTTAAGTACGTGGCCAATTAGCTATTGCTCGGCGTTGTGCTGCCGGGTAAAATTGCCCCCCATCGCGGAAGTAGTTCAGTTTCCGTGTGCTTTAGTGCGGCTTTGGAGGTTTAGCGCAAGACGGCACATCCCTGTTCTCTCCGCAAGGCGGTTTTGATTTCCTTCGTCGCACCTGCTGTTGTCACATCGGCTGCGACAAGGAATCACAATTGGGTAATGCATGAATAGCGCACGTTCGAGAGTCTAATTCTCGAGAGGGCGCGAGGCTAGTCTTAGGCGGTAACAACCCGAATCTAGAAACACAACATAGGAGACACAAATGACGAAGTCAGTGAAGTTGGCAATCGCGAGTGCGGCTCTGGCGGGTTTGGTAACGGGCACAAGCGCTAGTCTGTTTGCTCAGGACGCGGGGGCCGGCGCCTCCACCGACAAAACAACCAAGAAAGCCAGCAAGCACACGAAAGACAAACATGCTTGTAAAGGCCAAAACTCCTGTAAGGGCAAGGGCGGCTGCAAGACTGGTGACAATGGCTGCAAGGCCAAGAACTCCTGCAAGGGCAAGGGCGGCTGCCGCACCGATGGCAAGCCGATGGACGAGGCACCAAAATAGTTCAGTATCCTGTTGGGGCTGGGTCTCGACTTGACTCAGCCCTTTTCTACCTATGAGGTTCAAACTTTCCTAATGCCGGCCAATCGTTTTAACGGATTCAAAAACCTTGGAGTCGGAATCGGCCTTCGCGTTCCTCACTACAATCACATTCTTGAGAAGAAGCCGGTTGTCGGCTGGTTTGAGATCATCTCTGAAAACTACATGATCGACGGCGGTCGCCCGCTGCACATCCTCGATCAGATCCTTGATCAGTATCAAGTGATTCAGCACGGAGTGTCCATGTACTTCGGCTCGGCTGAGCCGCTGAATCGCGAACATCTGAAAAAATTGAAGACTCTGGTGCGGCGCACCAATACGCCATGGCTCTCCGATCATCTCTGCTGGGGCAGCGTGGATGGAACCTATAGTCACGATCTGCTGCCGATGCCGTACACCTTTGATGCGGCGCGTGTGACCGCTGAGAAGATCAGGGAGGCCCGCGACTTCCTCGAAGTTCCAATCGCCGTAGAAAACGTAAGCAGCTACGCCGAGTTTCACGTCTCGGAGATGACCGAGTGGGAATTCCTGAATGAGGTTGTAGAGAAAGCCGACTGCGGAATCCTGCTTGATGTGAACAACATCTACGTCTCCTCGCAAAACCACAATTTTGATCCGTTCACCTATCTTGAGAGCGTGCCGATCGAGCGCGTGGCACAGATCCACATTGCCGGCCATTCAAAATACGAAAAATACATTCTGGACACCCACGATCATCCGGTAATCGATCCGGTGTGGAAGCTTTATGCTCGGGCGATCGAACTCGCCGGGGCAACGCCCACGTTGCTCGAGTGGGACGATCACATTCCGTCGTTCGACGAAGTCCACGCCGAAGCGTTGAAAGCCAATCGCTTCGTTCCCTCGAATGTGCCGGAGATGGCGGTGGCCGAATGAACTTGCTCGAACTGCAACGCAAGTTCAACGAGGCTCTCACCACGCCGCTAAATTCCGAAGAGGGGATTCGCGATCGCACGGCTCATGGCGAGTCGATGCAGACTCTAGTGGAAGGGATCGTCAAGCCGAATGACAGGCTTAGTTCTGTCGAACGGCTTGAGATCTACAGCCGCTCATACTGGTTCCGCATTCTCTCGAGTCTGAACGAAGACTTCGTGGGCGTGCGTGCAGTTGTGGGCGATCGCAAATTCGACGCGCTTGCGGAAGCTTATCTGGCAGAGAAGCCTTCACGCTCATTTACACTGCGGAATTTGGGATCGCGGCTCGAGAGTTGGCTACGTAAAAATCCCAATTACGTCAGTCCGCATGAGCAGTTAGCGCTCGACATGGTCCGCCTGGAATGGGCAGACATCGAATGCTTTGACGCGCCGGAAGAGCCGACTCTGGGGCTGCACGAGATTCAAGGATTGGGAGAGGATCCGGAGCTGCGTCTGCAACCGCACATTCAGTTGCTCGATCTGAATTTCCCGGTCGACAATCTCCTGCTCCAGATTCGCGAAGAGAATGACGAGGAGTCGGACGAGGCAAGCAATACATTTTCCGAAAAGCGCAGCCGCTCGCGGCTTAAGAGCGTACGAAAGTCAAAACCGAAGCCGACTTTCGTCGTGGTTCATCGCACCGATTACCTGGTTTATTTCAAGCGCGTAACGCCGGAAGCATTCCGACTGCTGAGTGCCCTCCGAAATGGGAAGAAGCTCTCCGGAGCAATCGATCTTGCCTTCAATCCATCCACACTGCCCGAGACCAAGATCATGGAGCTTGTGCAAGCTTGGTTTGCCGACTGGGCGGAGTGGGGCTGGTTCTCGGGGAAGAGGGCTGAAGTCTAGTGGTTCGCGGCCAGGATTTTGCGTGATAGTTGCTGTTTTTTCAAAGTAGGCCTGCAGTTTTGCAACATTCTGTCGGGTTCCGACTCTTATCGAGCAACTATGAGCATCGTTCACACTGGCATCAACCTTTACCGCCGCCTTCTCAGGATTCTCAACTTCTTACAGTGCCCTTTCCTTCTGTTCGTGCGCGTCTACTGGGGATGGCAGTTCTGGCAGGCCGGTTGGGGGAAGCTGCAGGACATTTCCAAACCCATCGGTTACTTCACCGAGCTCGGAATTCCCTTTCCAGTATTCAATGCCTGGTTTATTTCTCTGCTGGAATGCTTCGGAGGAATCCTGCTTATCTTTGGACTAGCTTCGCGATTGATCTCCATCCCGCTGGTCGTCGACATGGTAGTTGCCTACGTCGTTGCAGATCGTGAGGCTCTAAAGTCCATTTTTTCCGAGCCGGACAAGTTTTACGCAGCCGCACCCTATACGCTCCTATTTGCTTCTTTAATAGTGCTACTGTTTGGTCCAGGAGCGATCTCTGTGGATTACCTGATCGCGCGCTACGTCAAGAAGCGACATCCTGGCGAGCCAGGGCCATCGATGGTCTCCAAGAAAGTTTGATAACCTGGAGGTGCGGGGCTCGTCGAACTCCGTGTGGTGTCGAGGTGAGTTCCGCGATGTTGCTTCGTTCGGTCTCTACCCTTCTTCTCGTGCTTAGCGTTGCCTTTACGCCACACCGGGATCCTTCACTCGAAGTAGGCGGCGGCACAATCGATGTAAACCTCGATTCCGATCTCTCGCAATCTGCCCAAAACGATTTGATGAACTGGGTCCACACCGCGGCCAATTCCATTGTGGCTTACTACGGACGCTTCCCCCTGCCGCATACGTATGTCAACTTGCGCAGCTTCGATGGCCGGGGTGTGCACAACGGTCATACTTTTGGATTGCACAACGGCGGCCTGATTCGCATATCAGTCGGCACGCAGACCACTCCGGAGGAATTCAAGAAAGACTGGATGATGACCCATGAGATGGTCCACCTCACCTTTCCATCGGTGCCGGAAGAGCATCACTGGATCGAAGAGGGAATTGCCGTCTACGTAGAACCGCTCGCGCGACTTCGCGCCGGAAACATGAGCAAACCTGAGGTCTGGGGTGAGATGGCGCGCGACATGCATCAGGGGTTACCCGAAGGCGGCGATGAAGGTCTCGATAACACCCACACCTGGGGTCGTACGTACTGGGGCGGGGCGATGTTTTGCCTTATGGCCGACATTGAGATCCGGCAGCGTACCCACAATCAAAAAGGGTTGGAAGACGCGCTGCGAGGGGTCATGAATAATGGCGGCGTGATCACCGAAGACTGGGAGTTGGCGCAGGTTCTCGAAGTTGGCGACAAGGCTGTTGGCGTTCCTGTTTTGGAAGAACTGTACACAAAGATGAAAGACAAGCCGGTCTCCGTGGATCTGGACAAATTGTTCGAAAGGCTCGGCGTGATAAGGAACGGCGATGTGGCGAAGTTCGACGATCGCGCCCCCCTTGCCTCGATTCGTGAAGCTATCTCAACCGGCAAACCAGGCAAGCCGACTACGACGAAGGTATCGCTCGACAGCCTCCTATCGCCCGAAGCCGGTCACTAGTCGCTTTATCTCACATAAAAGAGCGCCGGTTTAGGGGTATTGGTCTCGCAAGCAGCGGCGGGGACTCTTTCCGGAATCCACATTCGTGTCAGGGCGCCGACTTCAGTCGTGCCCAAAAACAAAAAATCCCAAGAAGCGTTTCGCTGCAGCCATTTAAGATAGTGGGCCACCCATTTGGTCAATTCATGGCCGCGCCAAAATCAAGAACATTTCGCGCCACCCTCGAACGTTTGCGATCCGATCTGGGATGGGTCATCGTTCGTCTGCCTTTTGATGCGAAAAAAACTTGGGGCAGTGGCCGAATAAAGGTCCGTGGGCAGGTAAATGGAGTTAGTTTTCGCACCTCACTATTCCCGCAAAAGGACGGCGGCCACTTCATTTTGGTGAACAAGAAAACTCAGAAAGCCGCCTGTGTTTTTCTGGGCAATACGGCAGAGTTTCGTCTCGAACTTGACACGAAAGCTCGCGTAGTGGCAGTGCCGTCCGCCTTCGGATCGCTACTCAGGCAGAGCAAGAAAATGCGGACGTTCTTCGAGTCGCTTCCGTTTTCCTACCGGAACGCAATCAGTGACTGGATCTCTGAACCAAAGAGCATTGAGAGCAGGCGGCGCCGCGCCGAGCAAATCGCTGAACGTTTGCTCGAGACCATGGAAGCTGAACTTGAGCTGCCTCCCCTGCTACAGACCGCATTTGCGCGCAATCCCGTTGCTCGCGAAGGATGGACTCGAATGACGCCCAGGCAGCGTCGCGGCGAACTGATGGCAATCTTCTACTACCGCAATCCTGAGAGCCGGGTCCGGCGCCTGCAGAAGACAATGGATTTCGCAAAGCAGGTCGCAGAAAGATTGGACCACCGCCCAGAAGAATGACGTGTTTATAAATTGCCGGTCCGCCGATGAATATACGAAGCATTTGGTTGCCTCACGGCGGGTACACCAATGGCCATTGCATCTCAGTAATACAGCGATTCCCATAGTGGGAGACTCTTATGCTGTATGCCAGAAACGCTGCTCTATGTTGATGATGACGCTCGCCACCGTGAAGTAATGCAGGAGCGGCTGCGGCACATTGGATATCGTGTGATTACCGCGGCGAACGGCGAAGAAGCGCTGGCAAAGTTCGACGCGCAACCGATCGACCTGGCGATCGTCGATTACTACATGCCGGAGATGTGCGGCGATCTCGTCGCATGGGCAATGAAGACGAAGAAGCCCGAGGTCCCGGTAATCATCTTTTCCGGGACTTTTACGCTTTCGGAGATGGTCGTGGCCTTTGTAGACGGTTTTATTTCGACCTCCGATGAGCCTGGCGCGCTGCTCGACAAGGTCGCCGAGGTCCTTATGCCGCGCCGGAAATCGCGCGCAAGCTGAGGGCGGAGGGAGAGGGATTCGGATCCTACTTTCCCGCCGCACTGCAGCTGAAGCTTTCAGCCTTGTTGGGGTCGCCGTTACCGTTGTACCTGGCTGATCCCGGATACGGACAGAGCGGGCGCGTCATCTTCATTTCGCTCGACTGCGGACCACTCCCGTATTTCGTCGCGATGATCTTCGACGGAGCATCATTCTTTTCCACCCAGTTTTCGAGAGCGAGTAGAACATTGTGTTGCGGATCCTGCGACGCATGATCGCCGTGCTGGCCGAACGAATCAGTTCCGGGGCCGTCGCCGCAATGTTGCATTCCTGGCACCATGTAAAGGCGCAGAAACGAATCGGTATTCTGCTTGCCCATCTGCTTTACGACGGAGCTGTAGTAGTCGATGGTATTGAGCGCAGGGATCGCCGGATCGTTCCAGCCGTGATACAGGATGAGCTTGCCCCCACGCGCTCGAAATGGTTCCAGATTGGGATTCACTGCATTGAGGGTACTCGCTGCTTTGCTGTCGGCAACCCTGGTGGCTTCCGTAAGGTTCGCACTCCTAAAGTCCCAGTCAGGGTTCTCATAAACCATGTTAGAGAAAAAGCCGTTGGCGAAGGCGAAGAGGAGAGCCTTTCCGGGAGCGGCGCCCGTGATCCATAGCGACCAGCCTCCCGGACCCTCTTCGGCTCCGGGGACAAAGCCGGGAAAGATCTGTCCGCTCTTGTCGTGCGCGCCTTCGTAAAGCTGGTTGAGGGCGGTTACCTGCGGCGCCGTAAGACATTGGTCGGAGTCGCCATTCGTGCATAGCATCGCCGCTGCATCGAAACGGCACTGCCTGGGATCGTTCAGGATTCCATCGGCAACTCCATCCTGTGCATCGCATTTGGCATTTACTGCGGCAGCGATCGCAGGCAGCTTGGACGATGGAATATAGCTCGCGGCATCCTTCGCCGTCACCTGCGCGTTCCACACTCCATCCGCCAGAAGGTGGGTCCAGAAATTAGCGGGCGCACCGGCGAGAATCCCGTCGTAATCCTCGGGAAAGCGTTGCGCTTCCATCAGCGCCTGGCGGCCGCCGTTCGAGCAAGCCCCAAAATAGGAATAACGCGCCTTACTTCCATAGAACGCTGCAATCACAGCCTTCGCGATCTGCGTCATCTCATGAATGCCGCGGTAACCGAAATCAGTCACCTTTTCCGGATGCCCGAGCGCCCACCTCGCATCAATGCCAGATGCTGAGTGGCCCGTATCGGTTCCGGCCGTGGCGTATCCCTGGCGCAGGGCGGTGGCCAATACGTTGGGTGCGATCAGCCCGGCAAACCCGCCGTTGCCCTGTCCGCGGAATCTGCCATTCCATCCGGCTGCAGGCATCCAGACTTCGATCTTGATATCCGAATCGGCGCTCGGTTTGCTGCGTACGGTTACGCGGCAGAATGCCGGAAGCGACTTGAAGAGAGGAGCGAGGTCACCCATCACGGGAGGCAAATTCGCAGGCACGGGCAAAGCTCCCGCGGCGATCGTCTCCGCCGAGGTGATCGTCGCCTGTGGCAATTCAAGTTGCCCCAGGCTCTCGCACGAGCGGCTCTGCGCCCGCGCGCAGCCAAGCAGTAGGAGAACACATAGACAGTTAAGTAGCTTTTGCATGGAGGAGCGCTAAGGGTCGACGTCCAGTCGCGGCACGTTACTCTCTGGTCGGCGGGAAGTCAACTCTGTAGGTTGCGAA
>Ga0126371_10000034_pt1 | contig 92255 bp, 86 predicted proteins | sample PanSoiMetaPlot_4_FD_110145 | JGI IMG/M metagenome (GOLD analysis project Ga0126371, IMG submission 110145) | Tropical forest soil microbial communities from Panama - MetaG Plot_4 | ecosystem: Environmental > Terrestrial > Soil > Tropical forest > Bulk soil | place: Panama | collected 2016-02-17
GGTTGGGCTCGTGGGCGCCCTGCTTCTCACTCCTTTAATGAAGACGCTGCTCTATGGAGTGCGAGCCAGCGATCCGGAGACATTCGCGGCCGTCGCTATGGTTCTTGGCATCGTTGCGGTGCTGGCAAGCTACATTCCGGCGCAACGGGCGACGAGGGTGGATCCGATTGTGGCGTTGAGATACGAGTGATGGAATCGGGCGATCGGGCTACCCCGATCGGGCGATCGGGTGAAGTAAATCTTGTGGCATGGCCGCCCTCGCCTGTGTCGGCTTAGAACCATGACTCAATCAAGGAGGTGAGCGCCATGGATACTCTCGTGCAAGATCTGCGCTACGCAGTTCGGATTCTCCTCAAGAATCCCGCGTTCACGCTCATCGCTGTTCTTACCCTTGCTCTGGGTATCGGAGCTAACACTGCGTTGTTCAGTGTCGTGAATGCGGTGCTCTTGCGGCCAATGCCGTATTCGCATCCCGAGCAGCTCTATGCGCTGAAGGGTGGACAATCATGGCCCGATCTGTACGACATTCAGCAGCAGGCTCACTCCGTGGACAAGATCGGAGCCTACGCTCCCTGGCAGTTCGACATGGTTGGCAGCGGTGAGCCCAAACTCGTCGATGCAGCCTTGGTGTCTCTCGACCTCTTCCCCGCGCTGGGAGTGAACGCTCAAAGCGGGCGTACCTTCAGCAGCGCGGACGATCTGATCGGGGGAGCGCGCGTAGTGGTTGTGAGCAACCGCTTCTGGAAAGAGAATCTCTGGAGCCGCGCTGACGTCATCGGCAGCGCTTTCACCCTCAGCAGCAATAGCTACACAGTAATCGGCGTTATGCCGGAGAGTTTTCGGCTGCCGACGCGCAATGCTGAGATCTATGTCCCATTTCGGGTCGGATACCCCGAAGCCGCGCCTTATCGCGGCGTTCACATGCAGTCTGGTGTTGTAAGGCTGCGACCTGAAGCAACCGCAAGCCAGGCGCAGGCCGAACTAGACATCATCGCCGGAGTTCTTGCCCAAGCGCATCCCGACGAAAACCGTGACCGCAAGTTCATCGCCGTTTCGCTGCAAGACCGCATAACGGGCAACATTCGCCCAGCTCTTCTCATGTTGTTTGCAGCGACGGCTGTGGTGCTTCTGATCGCGAGCGCGAACTTCGCCAACCTGTTGCTCTCGAAGACCGCGCGCCGGCGGCAGGAGATCGCCATTCGCATGGCGCTCGGAGCAGCACGAACCAGGCTGGTGCGCCAACTCATTACCGAGAGCACTTTACTCGCGATTGTCGGTGGAATCGCTGGGCTGGTGCTCGCTTACTGGGGACAACATGCGCTGGTCATGCTGAAGCCAAAGGATCTCGGCAACATTCCGCCATTCACGATTGACAAGTGGGTTTTGGCGTTTGCCACAGTAGTCTCTCTGCTGACGGGATGTTTGTTTGGATTGCTTCCCGCGATCGAATTGAATAGTAGCGTCGGAGGCGGCTCGATACGCGAAAGCATCACGGTGGCACAATCGAGGTTAGCAAACCGTCTTCGTCAGGCTCTTATCGTTGGAGAGTTAGCTCTTTCGCTGGTTTTGTTGTGCGGAGCCGGACTCTTGCTTCGCAGTCTCTGGCGCGTCCAAGGCGTCAATCCGGGATTCAATCCCGAAGGAGTGGTGGTTTCCCATATATGGCTGCAGCAGAAGCAATATGACGCTGCGGATGTGCAGAATCGGTTCTTCACGCGACTGCTCGACAATTTGCGCAGTATTCACGGGGCTGAATCAGTCAGCCTTGTTACCGAACTGCCGCTGAGCGGGAACTATATCTCACATAACTTCCTTATTAATGGGAAACCCCGTCCGCCTGAGGGAGCCGAACCTGAAGCGGCAACCAACCTCATAACTTCTGACTATTTCAAGACGATGCAGATTCCCGTCTTGGCAGGTCGCGCTTTTACTGACACGGATCGCGAAGGAGCGCCGCCGGTCGCCATTATTAACGACAGCATGGCCCGAGAATTCTTTGCCGGTGAAAATCCAATCGGACACCAAGTGCGATTTGGGCGTTCGAAGACTCCGTACTGGATGACGATCGTGGGAGTCGTTGCAGACACGAAGGACCTTGGTCTCGATGAAGATGAAGGCCCTGCGATCTATACACCGATGATGCAGAAGCAGGAACAGTGGCGTCGTTACTCGTTCCTCGCCGTGCGCTCTAAAGGCGGTGACCCATTCGCCCTTGTTCCAGAGATGAAGCAGGCGGTGTGGAGTCTGAATAGCCAGATTCCTGTTACGTCTGTTTTCCTCGAGTCTCATCTCCTTGATGAATCGATTGGACCCCGCCGGATCAACACTATGTTGCTCATTACATTTGCGGTAATAGCTCTCCTGCTGGCCGTGATTGGTTTGTATGGAGTGATCTCCTATGCCATGGCCCAGCGAACGCGCGAAATCGGTATCCGCATGGCCCTGGGCGCGCGACGAGAGGACGTCGTACTGATGGTGTTTCGCGAAGGGCTACGTCTCGCCGTGATCGGCGTCGCGCTTGGATGTATCGCGACGCTCGCCAGCGCGAGACTGCTGTCTTCACTTCTGTTTAATGTGAAGCCTCTCGATGCTATGAGTTTTGTCGGTGGGTCGATTGTCCTTGTGCTAACTGCATTCCTTGCGACTTTTCTGCCGGCAAGGCGCGCTGCCAGCGTCGAGCCTGTGGTGGCGTTGCGCCACGAGTGAGGGGGAATTGCTTGGGTGAACAGTGCAGGCTACGTCCGTATTCTTCCTTCATCTCGGCAACGCCCGCCCCCCCCGGCCAAGCTGGTGCCTCCGCGGCGCGCACGTGATATAAATCCGTCGCGTCCTCAAAGCCTCTCTGGAGAATGAATCATGGCGGTGAAATTGAAGAGCATCGTTTTGTGGCGCAAGGAAGTTCAGAACCATCCGGGAGTCCTTGCGGACACACTTGAGCCCTTTGCCAGGAAGAAAGCGAATCTCCAAATCGTAATGGGATATCGCTATCCCGGTGAAGAGAACAAAGCAGCAATTGAACTCTTTCCGATCGCCGGCAAAAAGATGACCGAAGCGGCACTGGCAAGCGGCCTGAGCGGCTCAAACATTCCTGCATTGCTCGTAGAGGGAGACAATAAGCCGGGTCTCGGGCATGCAATCGCGCGGTCACTTGCTGACGCGGGAATCAATCTGACGTTCCTCGTTGCGCAGGTGATTGGCAAAAAATACTCGGCAGTGTTTGGATTCGAGTCTGAGGAAGCCTCAAAGAAGGCCTCTGCTCTGATCAAGAAGGCAGGTAGTAAGCTTCGGAAGTAAGATTTGGCAGTCGGTCCAGCACAGGATAAGCTGGACGGCAACCGTCGAAAATTTCCGCCGTTTGGAGGACGGTTATGACTTTAATGCTGAGTTCGGAAGAAGAGGAATTCCTGCGAGAAGTTCTGAACGAACATCAGGCAGCATTGTTGCGAGAAATCTCGCGAGCGGATCATCGTGACTTTAAGCATGAGCTTCAGCAGAAGGAAGGATTGCTTGAGTCGCTGTTGACTAAACTGAAACATCCGCAGATGGCAGCGTCCTAGGGCGCGCTTCGTGAGCTGGTTCGGGACCGGCGTGCTTTCCTAGTCCGAATACTCCGATTCCTGCTGCGAAAAGTTTTGCAAGAAACCTACCCGTCCACATTCCTCCTGCAGCGGCTGAGGTCGGAGTGTGCCCAGCCGAATCCACACCTGGAGGACGAAATGTCGACTGGAAATGTGAACCACTGGAGGATCGCGAGTTGGTTCCTGCTCATGCTTCTGGCGTGCATGATCTTTCTTGGTGCTTACCGGCAGAGTGAGCCGCCAGCCCGGACTGTCGAGGCGCAGGAATTCGTTTTGAAAGATAGCAGTGGACGAGTCCGCGCCAGGCTGGGTATGAAAAACGATCAGTCCGCCATTGAGTTCTACGACGAGCAGGGGTCCGTAATCTGGACTGTTCCGAACAAAGGGTTTAAGCCGGTTCAGGTTCATTAACTCGAAGTTGTAGCGCTGCATTGTTGTAACGCGACGAGTTCTGCAGTGCGTCCTTAATGTTTTAAGTTCCCGGGCTGGGACGAATTCTTGACTAATTGTGGGACGATCGAGGCTTAATGCTTCATTCGCACTTTGAACTGAGCTCATGCGAGGGATTTGGTTGACGCGGCGGAAACGGCACGACTGAACAGAGTGGAAGCATTCATCCGTGCGGAGTACTCCTCAAAGTTCGGTCGTGGGCCTTTCCAGCGAAGGTCGTCCACTGAATCGAAGACAGGGACGTCGAGGCGAAGAGTCGCAAGAGTACGAAACAGTAGGGCGTCATTCCACGCGCTAAACAGTGATTCGGACAACGTTCGCGCTTTGCGGATCGAAGGATCCCATTCCCGCCAGTCCTTGGGGACATCCTCAAGGTGAAAGTAGCGGGAGAACGTGAGAGCGGCGGCCTTCGTGCCCCAGCCGGGCAGGCCGGGATAACCATCCGCAGCGTCGCCAACCACAGCCAGATAGTCGGGAATCGATTGCGGCCTGACCCCGAATTTGTCGATGATTCCGGCTTCATCGCGCACGATCTCGCGCCTGCGATCACATTGGACCACTCGCGTGCCGACAACGCACTGAGCGAGATCCTTGTCTGGAGTACAAATCAGCACCTGGCTTACACGCTCATCCTGCGCCGCATTGAACGCAGCGGACGCCAACGCGTCATCGGCCTCGAATTCAACCATCGGCCAGACCAACACGCCCATTGCTGCGAGTGCCTCTTCCAGAATGGGAAACTGAGAGAGCAGTTCCGGGGGAACGCCTTCGCTCGTCTTGTAACCAGGATATAGCTCGTTCCGAAATGATTCGACGACGTGATCGGTTGCGACTCCAATGTGCGTCGCGCCCTGTTCAACCATCGACAAGACGGAAGCCAGCACGCCGCGTGTTGCGCCGATCTCGTGACCGCTGGCATCGGTTGATGATGGCACTGCGAAGAAGTGACGGAAGAGCTCGTACGTACCGTCGATAAGGTGAACATTCATCGGGTTCGAATCAATTTCTGTGAGCGATGTTAAATGATTTGCTTTTTGGAGAGGCACTTATGCAAACGCGAGCTGTCGTCGCACGGAAAAAAGGCACAGGTGAATACTTGTGCCTTGGAATTCACAAATGACAAATAACTTAAGCGGCGGGAGCCAATGATCTGCTCGCCGCTTGCTGGATGAATCGCTTCATCACCGTCGCCCACATGACCTTCTTGCGAACGGCGCTTTCCTTTACGCCGCGTCCCTGGGCGAACATCGAGAGTAGAGCGCGCACTTTGAGCACGCGCAGAACTGCCTGATCGGCGCCGCTCGCGCCATAGGCTTCGAGAAAGCTCTCCTGAACGCGTCGGGTGATGTCGCGGTTGCAGAACGGATATTTCTCCAGTGCCTCAACCGATGCCAGGAATGTCGCGGCATCGTTGAACGAGATTCCCTCATCGGCCATCTTGCCGTAATCGTAGACTCCAACTCCGTTCTCTGTGACCACAATGCTCAGAGGTGTAAAGTCTTTCAGCACTGCAGAAGTTGGAATTGACTTCTTCGCGCCTGCCAGGGAGTTTTTCGCGCCGGCGAGGATCATCTGAATGGCTTCGTTTTCGAGTCCCTCGCCACGGCAGTTCAGGCAGATACTTTCGAGTTCGGAGAGTAGTTGTTGCGCGTCAAAGACTTGAGTCGGGCCGGCGGTAAGCCAGTGAAAGTTGCGCAGCCACTCGCCAGCCTTGGCCGCAGCTTCGCGCAACGTTGTGTTGTCGTCGTAGCCAGGAAGGAGGGCGGCCTTCATGATCATCGATTGCAGCGGCACGCCTTGAATCTTCTCGCTCACAACTGCGCCCAGAGCGCTAAAGTCACCCAAAGGGCGTGGCACCCCGATTAACTGGTTCTCTGAAAATGCAGTGTACACCCGTCGCAGATAGTTGTATTCGGTAACCGCTTGACTCCGAGCAGCCTGCGGAGCCTTCCCGGAACGGTACACTTTCACCGCAACGCGCTCTCCGCCAGTGCTGAAATCCGCCACTAAATCATAGATAAAGTGATCGCTCTTGGGTGTGTGTCCCACAACTCGAATGTTTCTTAATTCACCGCGATTCGGGTAAAGGGTTGTTGCATGTTGCCGAAGATCAGCAATGATCTGGTCCATCACATTTTCAGCCATTCAAGCTCCCAGCGTTTTTGATTCTTCCAGGAATGAGGGGATAAGGTGCGCGATTGTCCCCCGCTCGTGCTGGGTGGGCGACACACCAAGACTCCTAAAGTTTGAGCAGTTTTGCTTCCAATCACAGTTCCTTACTGTCGGATGTAAATCACTGAAAAAATGATGCCCTTACTAAGGCCATGTCTTGGCGCCTTAAACAGTTTCAGACCATGAATGGGCATCGCGGTGCTCACATTAGGTAGTGAAGGACAGCCATTTATGCGCGAAAAAACGGCTGGGGATTTTCGAGCAATTGAATGCGCAAAATTTATACAATCCCAGCTTGGAAACTACTTCACTCGGTAGTCCCCCTTACGCCTCTGCCACTCACGGTAAGCTTCACTTTTTGAGAGTCCGAACTCCCTGGCTACGTGTTTGAGAGCGTCCTTCTCTTCGAGAGAGTCGGACGTCATTAGCTCTGCGATACGTTTGACCAGACTTGTTTTGGAGCCTTGCTTTTCGTCACGTGGTGACCTGCCGGCAACAATTACCGTAATCTCACCTTTGGTTAGGCCACGTCGCGCAAGTTCTGCAGAGACCTTGGACGCACTCCCGCGTACGAACTCTTCATGAACTTTGGTCAGTTCGCGCGCGATTACTACCTCCCGAACGGAGCCGAACGTCTCTTCCAGATCTCGAAGCATATCTGCGATACGATGTGGTGCTTCGTAAAACACGAGCGTTTCCGTCACACTCGCGAGACTCTCAAGAATGCTGCGCCGTTCGCCAGAACGCGCTGGCAGAAATCCTATGAAACGAAATCTCTCTGCAGGTAGTCCACTGGCGACCAGGGCGGTCACAAGCGCCGATGGGCCCGGGATTGCCACGACGTTTAGCCCGCGCTCGACCGCCGCGTGAATCACGTGCTCACCGGGGTCCGAGATTCCCGGCATGCCCGCGTCGGAGACAAGCGCAACACGTCCTCCGGAAGCGACACGATTAACTAGCTCCTGAGCTCGCGCAGCCTCGTTGTGCTGGTGATAACTCTGCGTTGGAGTTTTGATCTCAAAATGGTTCAGCAGCTTTTGCGTGTGACGTGTGTCCTCGCAAGCAATCAGATCCGCCTGGCGCAGAACTCGCAGAGCGCGCAGAGTGATGTCTTCTAGATTTCCGATCGGCGTGGCAACGATATACAGTCCCGGCGCCAGGGGAGGAACGTTTTCCGAGTGTTCAGCATCGTATACAGTAACCAAGGCGAGGGCAGTGTAACAGCTCTCTGGTCTGCGGGAGCACGCAGAACTACTCTGCTCGCAACGTAATCGCCGGATCGACTCGCGCCGCGCGCCATGCTGGAACCCCACACGCTAACAGAGATACGCCGCCGAGCAACGTGATAACGCCGAGGCACGTGACAGGATCGAGTCGCGACACTCCGAACAGCATCGCGGCGATGGCCTCAGTCGCAGCGACGGCGCCAAGCAGTCCAATCCCTACGCCAAGCACAGTAAGGGTCATGCCCTGACGAATCACCAATGTGAGGATGCTTCCGCGTGTAGCGCCTAAGGCGGCACGCACACCGATTTCACGCATGCGCTCGGCAATTCCGCCTGAAAGTACCGCATAAATGCCGGTTGCCGCGAGCAGCAGAGCGACCACAGCAAATGCCTCAAAGATGATGAGCGCAAAGCGGCGCTGCGCCTCTGTCTGAGCAAGTAAACTCTCCATCGTGGCGACGCGCACGATCGGCAGATCCTTGTCGACCGACCAGATCGCGTCCCTGACGGACGAAACAAGAGTCGCGGGATTACGATCGGTGCGCACGACCACTGACTGTGCATTGTCCACCCATGCCCATTGCGCCGGTGTGGTATAGAAGGCCTCCGCCTCGTTGGCCGCGAGCGACAGTTGCTTCACGTCGCCGACCACGCCGACGATGATCGCCCATGGCTTGTCCGGGCGTCCCATATTGGGACCCATTCGCACACGTTGTCCAATGGGATCGCGATCGTGAAACTTGCGCTTGGCTAGCGATTCGCTGATCAGGACAGCTACAGGCGCTCCGGTACGATCTCCTTCGTCGAGCAGGCGGCCACGGCGAAGCGGAATGCGCATGGTCTTGAAGTAATCCGCACTCACGGCATAACGGAACACCGCCTCGTCCTCTCGTGGATAAGCCTCGAACTCAATGCCATAGACTTCGTAGTCGCCACTCAAGGGCAACTGGCTGACGAATGCTGCCGAGGCAATGCCGGGAATGTGGCGCACGCCTTCCAGCGACTGCTGAAAGAAGCGCGCACGGGCATCATCGCCCTCATATCGATAACCAGATTCCTGGACTTGCATTGTGAGCACCTGCGAAGCATCGAAGCCGGGATCGACTGAGAACAACCGCTCAAGACTGCGTAGAAGGAGCCCTGCACTTAGGAGCAATATCAGGGCGAGAGCGACTTCGGAGACGACGAGAGAACGTCGAACAAGCTGATGACCGCCGATGTTCTGCCGAGAGCTTTGCTGGAGTGCCGCATGCGGGTCGTTGCGCGATGCCTGAATTGCAGGAACGAGTCCGACGAGAAGCCCGATGCACGTGGTTATCCCGAACGCGAAGAGGAGCACAGTGCCATCAACACGAATCGCGTCAACCCTTGGTAGTCCAGGCGGACTCAGCGCCACTAGAATTCGAACTCCCAACGTCGCAACCGCGATTCCAAAGATGCCTCCCAGGCCGGCAAGCAGCAGACTCTCTGTGATGAGTTGGCGCAAAAGACGCCTTTGTCCCGCCCCGAGGGCCGCGCGCACGGCAAACTCTCCACGCCGTTGTGCTGAGCGAGCAAGCAAGAGATTCGTGACGTTTACGGACGCGATCAGAAGCACCAGAACCACCGCCCCAAGAATCGCCAGCAGCGCTGGCTTCACGCCGGCGGTCACGTTATCGTGTAGGGAAGTCACTACCACCCCAGCAGGAATTCCCCCGGCACTTTCGAAACCTTTGGCGTGCGTCCTTCCGAATGCCGGCAGGATAGCGTCGAGTTCACTCTTTGCTTCTTCCTCGCTGACGCTAGGTTGCAGGCAGGCAACCATGCGTAAGTGATGGCCCCATTCTCTTGAATCTGGAGGCAGGGCCGGGTTGTATTGCAACGGAGCCCACAGTTCCGCCGAGGGAGCTAGAACATTCTCAAAGCCGCTGGGCATTACGCCGATTACAGTAAAACTGTTAGTGGCATCGAGCTGGCTGCTGCTGTTCTCGAGGGTGATCTGGCGTCCTATGATTTGGGGATCGCCACTAAATCGGCGATGCCATAGCCGGTCGCTGAGAATCACGACGCTCGGTCCATGGAACTGATCGTCTGCAGTTTGGAAGTCTCTTCCGAGCGCCGGATGGACGCCGAGTGCGCGAAAGTAGCCGGCGCTTACACGCTGTCCTTCGAAAAGTTCAGGCTCTCCGATTCCTACCATCGCTGGCTGCCACGGTTTCATCACGGCAATCGCATCGAATGAGTGACTTCGCTCGGACAGTCCTTCATAAGTGCCGAAGTTTGGCAGACGTGAGCCGCCGTCGCGCATTTCGAAGATCATCACAACTCGGTCCGGATGGGGATACGGCAGCGACTGGAACAAGATCGGATTTATCGCGCTGAAAATTGCCGTGGTAGCGCCGATGCCCAGGCCGAGAATCAAGATCGCTGTCACGGCGAAGCCAGCGTTGTTGCACAACTGACGGCCTGCATAACGCAGATCAGCGAACTGCGTATCGACGACGTTCTCCCATCCGTAAGCGCGCACGCGATCGCGGACGACCATTGCGTTTCCGATTTCGTGCCGGGCTGCGCGGCGCGCTTCCTCGGGGGTGAGTCCGCTGGCTTCCAAGCTAGTGGTGGCGTGCTCGAGGTAGTCTTGCAGCTCTTCGGCGAGTTCGTGGTCGGCTCCGGTCCGGTTTGTCAGTACGCGCAGACCGCGCGTCAGTTGGCGCCAGAGAGACATGTACTTAACCCGCAGCTCTCAATAGTCGAGCGATCGCAGACGAGCGTCGCGTCCACTCTGCAGTTTCGAACTCGAGCTGCTTCTTCCCAGTCCTCGTGAGGGAGTAGACCTTTGCGCGGCGCGAATTCTCTGTTTGCCTCCACTCAGAGTCGAGCCACCCCGATCGCTCAAGCCTCTGCAATGCCGTCAGCAGTGACCCCGGATTCACCTTGAACACTCCGCGGGAAATCTGCTCGACCCGTCGAGCAATGCCGAAGCCATGCATGGGCTCAAGGCTCAACGTTTTCAGAATAAGCATGTCGAGAGTGCCTTGGATTACATCCCTATTCGTTTCGTCCATTGCCCGAGACGATAGTCTCGTTCATCTTGATTGTCAAGATGTGATGATCAACAGTAGCTTCTGGTGCAAAAGAGCAGGGATGAGCAGGATCCGGCTTAGACTAGAGCCACAATAGCCCTCTGGACTTCGGGCCACACTTGCGAATCGGGATCGACGATTTCAAAGTGTCCAGTCTTAGGAATCTCCAGCAGAGTGATGCTCTCGCGCTTTTGCAGCTTCTGCTTCGCATAATCGCGGCTCATTTGGACCGGAACGGTATCGTCTTCAGTTCCGTGAATTATCAGCTGCTTGCAGTGTATGTCCAGCGCAGCAGGGGAAGCCTCGTGGTAGTGCTCAGGCACCTGCTGCGGATCGCCGCCAAGAAATCCGACGACCGCATCATTGCTGAGGTGCAGCTCCCACGCCCGTCGCAGGTCTACCACTCCGGCGAGTGAGACTACTGCGAGCATGGAGTTGTGATGCGCGGCAAGAGCAAGTGCCAGTTGCCCCCCGGCAGAGTGCCCGAGTACGAGGATGCGCCTGGTGTCGATGGGATACTTGCCGGAAAGTTGGCGCAGGAACTGGTATCCGGCGGTCACGTCTTCAAAGCTGCCCGGCCATCCTCCTCCGGGATTACCAACACGCCGGTATTCGAGATTCCAGGTGACAAAGCCCGCTTTCGTGAGCGCGGCGCAGAGAAAGCTCGTATGCCTAAGGTCGTATCGCGAGCGCCAGAAGCCGCCGTGGACAAACATCGCAGCGGCGAACGGCCCCGGACCCTTCGGCAGCCGCAGGTTGCCGAACTGATATTCGTCGTTGCCGTAACGGAGACGCGCATCAGCCGGCGGAGGAGTCTCGGTGAGAATGTGCTCGCTAGTCTGCACGCTCGCCGGAAAGCATATCAGTTGTCGTCATCCTCAGTAGACATCATCGTCATGTTGCGGTTGCTCTTGGCGCGCTTCTCCGAGACGATCACTCTTCCGGCTGGTGCACCAGCTAGCTCGTCAGCTAACGCGATTTGTGCGATCACGCGAATCTGGTCATCCGAGATCTCGCTGCCTAGCTTTTGAGCGTATGCCGGCGAGATTTTCTCGGCCGTGCGCAGAATACTCTGCCACGCTGCTGCCGAAGGCCAATAAGCCTTGAGCGCTTGATTTGGATCCTCAGCATTGGCATCGGCTTTGATGGCATCGTTGGCCTTGGAAGTCGCTGAATCGAGCGTCTTCTTGGCGTTCTCTTCATCGTCAAGTTTCAGGTAGAGCTTCGCCACATCAACGAGCTCTCGCGCTTGATCGTGCGGCTCGAGGTCTTGCGTTGCCTTCACCATGTCGGCGACCGCCTGCTTCGCAATGGTCGGGTTGCTCTTGAGCGTTGAGGTAGCAATTCCTCGCAATGCCTCGGCTCGGATGGGGCGATTTCCCATCGCCTGCATTTTTGTCGGCAGGGTTTGTGCCTGGGCGAGCGCCTGCTTCGGATCCTGCGCTGCAGAAGCCACAATGCGATCGGCTTGCGCCTGCCAGGCTTGGGCCTCATCGACCTGCGGCGGCGCCTGTCCGGTCGGCTGCCCCTTCCGGTCAGGCATGTTGACCATCATCGACATGCCTCTGCGTTCTCCTCCTCGCGGAGGCTGAGCGCCATCCTGCGGGCGAGGTGAGAGCGATTCTTGTCCATTCGGAAACTTGGCCAGCATGCCACTAACCGTCTGCTGATCACGCATAATCTCTTCGGCTTTACCTTTGTTGATTTCGCGGAGGATCGGCAGGAGCTGGAAGAGTCGAAATTCGTAAATGGTGTCGAAGCGCGCCTGGTCGCCCTTGTCCGATGCCAGGCTCACGGTAGCTGCTTGATCATTTTCCTTTGCCTGCTTGAGTACGGTGTCAATTCCCTGTTCAACCTGGTCCGGCGGGAGATCGCGCCAGTTTGAGGTAATCATCTCCGGAAAGCCATTACCGAGCATTACTTTTTTGTGCTCGTGTCCTGCATAGCTTGCCAGAGCTTCCGAAAAAAGAGCGCTGCGGCGCCAGGATTCCTCTTTCGGGAACGAAGCCATAAGCTCGGCGCCTTCTGCATATGGAAATTCCGTAGTGCGCGAAACCTGGTCGATCAGATCGGCAGCCTCGTCGACGTTTTTGGCGCGGACAGCGCGTCGAATCAGCTCGCGGGTGACTTCGCTGCGCGGCTGATCTTCCGCCTGGGGAAGCAACTCATTCACTTTCTTGTGATCAAAAGCGAGGAGTTGGAACAGGATGTCGCGCTGTAGCGAGTTCTTGGTGAACTTATCGTCGGACTCAATTGCCAGTGTGGCAGTAAACGAGTCAACGAGGATCGCAGGCGCCTTGGCCGGTTCAATCTGCGAGTATCCACGCGCGATTTGCTGCAATGCATACGCGCGTAACTCTGGAGGCAGTGCACGCGCTTCTGGCTCCCTCGCCTTCAGCATGGAGGCAGCCGCCTTGCGTTCGTCCGCGGTGAGCTCCTTCTTAGGTTTGCTGTCTGCCTCAGCGCGGTCGCCGCTCCGGACGCTCTGAACTTGTTGATTTATCTGCCGGGCGGCAACCCATATCGAAAGACACACGAAAGCCAGAAGAAGGCGGCAGAGTCGCATGGAAATCCTCCGGGAGAATTGTAACGACGCGCGAGTTAGACGTATGTGGAGGAAAAAGGTAGGCGGCTACTTATCCGGTCTTTTTGCCGGAATGTGTCTTGACGGACTGCTCGTGCAGAAAATCCTTTAACGCTTGCGGAATACGTTGGGCAGGAAACTTGCCGGCCGTAGCCGCAGCCTCAAGATACACCCAAGTGAGTCCGCGCATGCGATCGAGCATGGCCTTGAACTCGATCAACCTGGAAAAGCCTAACTTCGGATTTGGGCCCAACAGCTCGCTCAAACTTTCATTGCGGAAGTCGCCATGCGCCATCAACGCTTCGAGCGCCTCGAGCCTCGGCGTGAGGGTTTCCATACTCTCTAGGATTTCCTTCATGTCAAGTCTCCGAAACGAATATTACCGCATAGGTACGCTATTGGGACAAAGATGGATTGTCTCAATTTGACGCATTCAAATGTCGGGAACTAAGGACCGTCTAAGGGGCGAAGCGCCAGCAATTGTGGAAAACAGTTATCGGTCGGTAACCCATCAAAAATCATGCGAAAACCCTAGTTGAATCCCAACTCGGGGCGCCGCTGCAAATGTGCCGATGACAACCCCGAAGTCGAATGTGTATCCCTTATGGAACTCGTAATTCCCGCCGAGCAATCCCTGGAGCTGGCCGCGAGCAAACTGAAACTGGGGAGAAAAAGCTTCGTACAGGTCAGCTCCAAGGTCGAGTTTCTCGGTGAACTGTCTGACGATGGAAGCACCCTCCGTGTACACCTGGCCGCGCGTGTTCGCAACGCCGATCACACCAGTAGTTTGATTGCCGGCAAAAATGATCCCACTGTTCAGGTGGAGCGTGGTTTTATCCGTCAGTTTCTTCTGAGCGATGAAGTTCGCCACATAGTCGTGCAGGCCTGAACCCAATTGCTCCTGCTCTCTACCGGTAGGAAACTCGATGTTGAAACCGGCCGTCAGGGAAAACGCGTGGGAATCGGTCGGAGGTTTGTGGAAGTTCCATTTGAATGCGAAGTCGGTATCGCCAACGCCAAGGGACGTCTGCGGAGCACTGCCGCTAGCTCGACTTATCGTCAGGAGAGGGGCGTCCACTCCGACTTCAATGTTGGCGGGCAGACCAAGCGCAACCTTGCAGACGACGGTGTTCTGGCGAAGGTTGGGAAAGACTTCTGGAGGCAGTTTGTCATACTCATTGCTGCACTCCAAGTGGCGTTTATATTTCTCGGTTACATCGGCATCATCTGTGTAGAACGGCTGTTGAGCTGCCAGACGTGCTCCGCCGAGCAGAACCATCGCCGCCATCCAAATGGCTGGCACAAAAGGTTTTGTCTCCCGGCGCAATCCCGAATACTCTAACAATAGAATGCGACAGCGCGATTAACATTTCACCGGCGCTCGCGCTTCAACGCACCCTAATGGGCCACGAAGCCGCAGAACTGACACGCTTTCTGATCCACCACGGATACTCAGTGATTTTCTTCTGGGTGCTGGCGGAGCAGGCTGGCATGCCTTTGCCCTCCGTGCCGTTATTGCTCTCTGCCGGCGCATTGAGCGCGGAAGGCAAGATCAGCTTTCATATTCTTTGGCTGCTGACTTTCTCCGGAGCGTTCCTGAGCGATCTGATGTGGTACCAGCTTGGCCGTTCAAAAGGCGCCAAGATTTTAAGCCTGCTGTGTCGCATTTCTCTCGAGCCCGATTCGTGTGTCAGGAACACGGAAAACCTGTTTGTGAAGCGAGGGGCAAACTCGCTCCTGATATCCAAGTTTCTGCCTGGCCTGAACATCGTCGCTCAGCCGATGGCCGGCATCGTTCGATTATCGTGGTTCAAATTTCTCGCGTATGACGTTTGCGGAACACTGTTTTGGGCAGGCGCGATTTTATTGACCGGAAGGATATTCCACCGGCAAGTGGAAGATCTTCTTTCTCTGCTACATCGCTCTGGCTTGCCGATGCTTCTTATCGTTGTGCTCGCGGCGGCAGCCTGGATTACCTTCAAGCATATCCAGCGAAAGCGCTTCATTCGCAAGCTGCGCGTTTCCCGGATTGACCCCGAGGAACTAAAAGAGGAGCTCGATAGTGGCCGAGCGGTTGTAGTCGACCTGCGCAATGAGTTCACACTCGATGAAGGCTCGGTGCAGATTCCTGGAGCGCTGCGACTAACGCCGGAGGAGTTGGAGGTACGTCATGCCGAGATACCGCGCGATCGCGACATCATCCTCTACTGCACTTGACCAAACGAAGCGACTAGCGCCCGGGTGGCGCTGCAACTGAAAAAACGAGGTATTACGCGGGTGCGTCCGTTGCAGGGAGGGCTCGATGGCTGGATTGCACGCGAGTTTCCGGTGGAAAAGATTGTGATAGTGAATTCAGCCACCGCGTGAGGGCCGAGCTGACGACTGAAGGCGGTGATGCTACAAAACTGAAAAGAGCAGCCACTCTGGCTGCTCTTTTTTTCTGACTAACTTTCGCTTACGCGGGTGAGGGATGTCCCGGAGCCAAACCTGGATTGCGGGCTGGCTCGGGCTTCAGCACTTGCTGTACACCGTCGCCACTGGAAGGCATCTTGATCGGCGGCAGTTCTTTGTCTTCGATAATCATCTTGATCTCGTTGGCATCTAGCACTTCGCGCTCCAGCAACGCCGCAGACATGCGATGCATCGTGTCCTTGTTATTTGACAGGATGTGGGTCGCCGATTGATAACCAGCGTCGACCAGCAGTCGAACTTCTTTATCGATCTGCTTGGCGGTCTCTTCGCTGAAGTCGCGATGCTGATTAATCTCGCGGCCGAGGAAGATCTGCTCGTCTTTCTTTCCAAATGTGATTGGACCGAGCGAACTCATTCCGAACTCACACACCATGCGGCGGGCGAGATCGGAAGCCTGTTCAATGTCATTACCTGCGCCGGTCGTCATCTGTTGCAGGAAAATCTCTTCGGCGACACGCCCACCCATCATGATGGCGAGGCGAGTCTCAAGATATTCCTTGGTATAGGTGTGCTTATCGTCGATCGGGAGCTGCATAGTCACACCCAGCGCCATTCCGCGCGGGATGATCGTGACCTTGTGTAGCGGGTCGGCATGGTCGCGCATGGCGGCAACTAAGGCGTGTCCAGCCTCGTGATACGCCGTGACCTTCTTCTCGTGGTCGGAGAGCAGCATGGACTTGCGCTCTGCGCCCATCAAGACCTTGTCCTTCGCCAACTCGAAGTCGTACATGTAAACCGCTTTGCGGTTCTGGCGGGCAGCATTTAGGGCAGCTTCGTTAACCATATTGGCTAAGTCAGCGCCTGAAAATCCTGGAGTGCCGCGAGCTAGTATCGAAAGATCGACATCGTCTCCGATGGGAATCTTGCGCGTATGGACGCGGAGGATCTCTTCACGTCCCCGGACGTCGGGACGCGCAACTACCACGCGACGATCGAATCTGCCAGGGCGAAGAAGAGCTGGATCGAGAACGTCCGGACGGTTAGTGGCAGCGATAAGAATGACACCTTCGTTCGATTCGAAGCCGTCCATTTCCACGAGCAGCTGGTTTAGTGTTTGCTCGCGCTCATCATGTCCGCCGCCAAGTCCTGCGCCACGATGACGTCCAACAGCGTCGATTTCGTCGATGAAAATAATGCAAGGCGCGTTTTTCTTGCCCTGCTCAAACAGGTCGCGCACGCGGCTTGCACCTACGCCTACGAACATCTCTACGAAGTCTGATCCGGAGATAGAGAAGAATGGAACATTCGCCTCGCCGGCAACGGCACGGGCGAGTAGAGTCTTTCCTGTTCCCGGAGGACCGACGAGCAATACGCCCTTCGGAATGCGTCCGCCGAGCTTCTGAAACTTCTGCGCTTCGCGCAGGAATTCAATAATTTCCTTCAGCTCTTCTTTCGCTTCATCGACACCAGCGACATCTTTGAAGGTCACCTTCTTCTGCTGCATGGAGAGCAGGCGGGCACGGCTCTTGCCGAATGAAAGCGCTTTATTGCCGCCAGTCTGCATCTGGCGAATCATCACAAACCACAAAGCTGCAAACAAAATGAGAGGGGAGAGGTTCAATAGGTAGGTAGGCCAACCGTTCCCAGAGTTGTCCTTCACGGTGATATTGACACCTTTGTCGCGAAGGTCCTTGATCATGTCTGGATAGTTGGCTGGTACGGTAGTTTGAAATCCGGAGTTACCACTTTTGTATTTGCCGTGCACATCGGTGCCGACAATGGTGACTTCGCTCACGTCACCACGATCAACGTCCTGCATGAACTTGGAAAACGTGGTCGGCGCTTCTTTGGCGCTATTGCCACCAGCCTTCACTACCTGCCAGAGCAACACCCCAGAAAGCAGGATTACCAGCCAGAAGGCCACGGTCTTAACGGTTGAATTCAATTTCAATGCTCCTAAACCTACCTCTCAAATGAACCCGTAAGCGAGCTGCGTTAAGGCTCCTCCTGATAGGTCGCTATGCCTAGATAGCAATCCAACAGAGTCAACAGTGCTTAGATGCCCCACACGGGCTTTCGAACCAGCTTCTCAACGAAATTGTATCCGGTTTTGCGCTCGAAAGCTGACTCGAAAATAGCCCCAATACAAGTTTGGTTCCAATCCATTAGACACCGTGGTTCGGGCTAAGGCGCGAAAGCCCTCCACAGTCCGTAAGTTAGTTAGCCAGCTACCTGTCTCGAGAACGCCTCAGTAATTTAGACGGATTCCGGTCATCTTGGATAACAGCCCTCACGAAAAACTGGGTTGATGGTAGGGAACTGGGAGAAAAACAGCGAGGTTTTTGGAATTCAGTAGGAAATCATCAGAATCCGCCCAAAATACACAAATTTCGCCCAAGACTAGGGAGTTAACAGGCCACATGCTCCTGCGGCGCACCACGATGGATGAAAATGGGGTCAACTGGAGTACAAGCATTCGTGCAAAGCGATAGCTTGGAGGTCCGCGTTTCCCAGTGGGATGCGATCCCGCTTAACAGGCTGACCGCGCGCCGGTAAAGGTACCAGGATTGGTCGAACCCAGGAGAACTGGGAAGGACGCATGGCAGAGTCTGTAACAGAGCTGCGGCGCAGCGATCGCTTGCCAAGGAGGGGTTATGCAAACCTTGGTGCCCCGGGGGTGTGGATTGGCCGTACATCAGGCCACCGTAGTGGCTTGTTGGTGGGTGGTAAGAGACGACGGCAAAGTGCAGAAGCAGATGCGCACGTTTGCCACGAGTACGCGAGAACTGCTGAACCTGCGTGCGTGGCTGGAGGGCGAAGGCTGTAGGCAGGTGGCGATGGAGAGCACGGGGGTGTATGGGAACCGATTTACGGCATTCTGGAAGGAGCTTTCCAGGTGGTGGTGGCCCATGCGCATCCGGTCAAGAAAGTGCCGGGACGCAAGACCGATGGCAAAGACGCAGAGTGGCGGGCCGACCTGCTCTGCCACGGATTGCTGCGCTCAAGCTGCGTGCCGCCGGCGACCCGTCCGCGAACTGCGCGACTTGACCCCTACCGGCGCAAGCTGGTGGAAAGCCGGACGGTGGAACGCAACCGTCTGCTACAGCTATTAGAGACGGCCAACCTCAAGCTGGCCAGTGTGGCCAGCGACGCGTTTGGAGTCTCCGGCCGGCTCATGCTCGAAGCCCTGGCGCAAGGCCAGGCCAATCCTCAGCAGCTGGCGGATCTGGCCAAGCGGAGCTTGCGCAAGAATCTTCCCGAACTGGAACTGGCTCTGGAAGGCAAGATAGAAGAGCATCATCGGTTCCTGTGGCAGTTGCAACTCCAGCGCCTGCAGGCGGTGGAGAACGACCTGACCACGATCGAGCAGCGCATGCAGGAGAAACTCGAGCCCTATGCCGCCCAGCGAGAGCTCCTCAAGCAGATTCCCGGCGAGGACTGGGCGCTGGCGGCAGTCATCATCGCCGAACTGGGGATCGATATGAGCGTGTTCGAAAGCGTTTCGCAACTCTGTTCCTGGGCAGGCATCTGTCCGGGGAATAACGAGTCGGCGGGCAAGCGCAAGAGCAGCCGCATCCCCAAAGGCAATGTGTACCTGAAGACGTGTTTAGTCGAGGCAGCCCATGCTGCGGCTCGGGCCAAAGGCACCTACCTGCGCGACAAGTTTTACCGTCTCAAAGCTCGCCGCGGGTACAAACGGGCGGCCGTGGCCATCGCCCACAAGATCCTGGTCGCCATCTATCACATATTCTCCCAACAACTCGCCTACAACGACTTAGGAGACCTCGTAAGCCACTCTGATCAAGCGGCTTAGTGCTGTTCTGCTCAAGATTCAAAAAAATAACAGCGATTGCTCAGGGATTCGTGTCCGTCTAGGAGCAGATTTCGTGGGGAGTCTTTCAGATCAATTCCCCTCACCCTGAATGTGGGGCAAGTTGCGCCCATATTCCGGATTACCCATACCGTATCCAACAACAAACGTCTCCTCCAAAATGAACCCCATATAGTCGGTCTGAACAGGCACCCTGCGAGCACTCTGTTTGTCAATCAACGCGACCAGCTTGGCTGAGGCTGCGTTCCAGCTCAGCACGGTACGTAGGAGAAATTCGGTGGTGTGACCGGACTGTATCAGGCCCTCCACCAGCACGACATGTTTGCCCTTTACATCGAAGGCTGGCCCATAGTGGATTTGAACGTGAGAGGCGTCACCCTGACTCAACTGTTTCTGCGGCTGCACGAACTGGCAAGTTACAGGAACGTCGATGGCTCGGATCAAGTCAGCGGCAAAAACGAAGCCATTCGGAAGGACGCATAGGAGCATCAGGTTCTTGCCCGCATAATCGCGAGAGATCTGCTGCCCGATCTCCTTTACGCGGCGATGAATCTGGTCGGCGCTGAGCAGGATTTTGGGTGCCATTGGTCGCTGTGGGTTCCAGTCCTCGGTCTGGCCCCGAACGCAGGAGTTAATCCGCACTCTCCTCGATCGAGAGCCGCTCTCCCGTCTCGGTGCGCAATTCAGGCGAATCGATTCTGCGCACCCAAACAATTCGGTCTCCGGCTACTACTACCGGCCAAACATCCTTCTCTTCCTGGCTCAGATGCAACGGATACAACAGCTCTTTTACGCGCTTCTCCGAATTATGACGGGCCGACTGGAAGCGGTCTCCCGCTCTCCAGTTGCGGACAACTAACTCAGAAATTCCAAGGATTCGAATTGTCTGCGGATTATACGACGCATTCTTTTCATTCCCATTGTCTCTGCAGATACGGGCGCGAATTGTCGTCCCAAGTCTCGCAACTCGAACCTCACCAGGGATCCGCAGAGGAAGCTCATAGTCCGAGTTTGATTCCTTACGCGCTGCGGCTTCGAAGCGCAGCTCACGAAACAATAAGCGAACCCTCCAACCCTTGCCGAGTTCGACGATTTTGCTCTCCGCGCCGCGCTCGTTGCGCCCCCTAATTAAGTTGAGCACTGCCTGGACCTGCTCGAAGTCCATCGTGCGGCCGATCCTTTCGACGCAAGCGCGCAAAAGCCTGCGTTGCACCGCCAGTGGTTGCTGGCAAAGTTTCTGGATGTCGATGGCGATTCCCCGGGAGCTGGTCTGCCTGCGTCCACCGCCGCGTGCAGGCTCACCAGCCGTAACGACCAATGGGAGCAGCCGCGAGATCTGATCCTTCCAGTACCACTCTTCGCTCCGCGCGATCTCGGCCATATGCGCAAGCGCCTGATCAACTGAGGGGTTTACTTCTTCGCGCAGCATCGGCAACAAACGGGCGCGAATGCGATTTCGCACAAAGCTCAGGTCGGCATTGCTGGCATCCTCCCGCCATTCCTGTTTGGCCGCACGCAGATACTCTCGCACCTCTTGGCGGCGAACCTCAAGCAGCGGACGCACAATGCGCCCTGCGACCAGCCGATGCTCTGGAAAGATTCCTGCGAGTCCCCGGCTACCTGCTCCTCGCATTACCTTCATCAGAACGGTCTCAGCCTGATCATCGGAAGTGTGCGCAGTGGAAACACAGTCGACTCTCTGCTCTTGGAGAAGGATCTTGAAGAAGTCGTGACGTAGCTCTCGCGCTGCAGTTTCCAAGCTGATCGAGCTGTGCTTGGCACGGGAAGGAGCTTCGCCGCGGCCGACGTGAAATTCGAGATCTTGAACACGAGCAAGGTCAGCTACAAAAGCTTCATCGGCGTCCGCATCGGCACCGCGAATTCCATGATGAAAATGTGCGATCGAGACAACGATGCCTAACTCGTCACGAAGCTCTAGCAGAATTCGCAGCAGCGCGACCGAATCAGCTCCACCCGAAACAGCAACAGCCACACGCTCTCCAGCCCGCAGGAGCGAATGCCTGCGGATATATTCGACGACACGTTGGCTCAAGGCTTGCACTGTCTTATTTTTTCATTGCGGAGTAACGAAGAAAAGCGAAACCACGCCAAAGGGCTCTTAGGAATTCACTTCACTCGATCGCCCGATGACCCGATCACGCGATTGTTCTATACTTCGCTTCCCATGAGAGTGGTCGTCATCATTCCCGCCGCGGGACTTGGCACCCGTATGGCGGCGCAGTCCGGCACTCATCCGGGGAAAGCCACGAAGCAGTTTGCAGAGATTGCCGGGAAGCCGATCTTGCAGCATACGCTGGAGAAGTTTGCGCAGGTTGAGGCGGTGCGCGATATTTACATCGCGGTACGCGAAGGGGAAACGGAACGCCTCCGGGATTTTCTCGCTGCGCAACGCCTTCGCCCCGCCATGCATGTTGTGGTTGGCGGCGACCATCGGCAGGAATCAGTGGCAAATGCGCTGGCAGCGGTGAAGGCCGACCGGGCAGATATCGTGCTGGTGCACGACGCAGTTCGCCCGTTTGTCGACTCGGAGATTATTGAGAATGTGATCGCAGCCGTCGCCAAACATGGTGCGGCAATCGCCGGACTCCCGGCGGTTGATACCATCAAACAGGTCGAGCGCACCGCGGAAGGCGCGATCATAAGTTCCACAGTTCCTCGCGAGCGAGTAGTAATGGCACAGACTCCGCAGGGATTCCGCTACGAGCTTCTGAAGCGCGTCTTCGACGACGCCGCTCAAGATGGATTCATCGGGACTGATGAGGCATCGCTGGTAGAACGAGCGGGCCACGAAGTAGCCGTAGTGATGGGATCGCCGAGAAACATCAAAATTACGACGCCTTCAGATATGGAACTTGCAGAGTTTTACGCGAAACAGCTTCAGGTTAGGGACGCGAAACATCGATTGATTAAGTCGTCATAAGTTCTTCGGACAGCAACTAAATGCGCATCGGCTACGGTTGGGATTCACACGAGTTTAAGAAGGGTGTGCCGCTCAAGATTGGTGGAGTAGAGCTTAAGCACACGCACGGCCTCGCCGGACACTCAGACGGCGACGTCCTCTTACATGCTCTCACCGACGCTTTGCTCGGTGCGATTGCCGCAGGCGATATCGGAGGCTACTTTCCACCGTCGGATCCCCAGTGGAAGGGAGCGGATTCCTCTATCTTTGTCGTCGAAGCACTGACAAAGATTCGAGATGCAGGTTGGGAGGTTTGTAACGTCGATTCGACCCTGATCCTCGACGCTCCGAAGATCGGTCCGGTCGCAAATCGCATCCGCCAGCGCGTTGCGGAACTGCTTGAGATTTCACCCGACGAGGTGAGCGTGAAAGCAAAGACACCAGAGGGCATGGGAACGGAAAACGCCGCGATCGCTCATGTTATCGTCCTGCTCGAGAAGCACGAGGATCACAAGCGGCTAGAAGTTGCGGCCGCCATGCTCGAAGCCGACAACCATGTGGATGAGGTCGTCAAAGAACTGGTAAAGGATGTGAAAATCGAGAAGGCACCGGCAAAGGGGTAACCTCTTCGACTGAAAGAACCAGCCTCAGGACCAATTTGGGAAACGATTGGAGAGCTAGTAGAGCCGGAAATTTACCTCGATGTCAACGTAAACAGCCACTTTTCTACCATCTTTTATTGCCGGCTCAAAAAGCCACTGATTGACCGCCTCGATTGCCTTTTCGTCCAGACCTAAACCGAGTGAACGCACCACGTGAGGATCGTGGATTCTGCCGTCCTGCCCGACGGTAGCTCGCACCACTACAGTTCCTTGATGCTTGGCTTTGCGGGCTTCTTCTGAGAACTCAGGTTCGGTCTGATACTTGATGCGCGGAGGCGCCACACCACCGCCAACCTGGAACACTCCACCGCCGATGCCTGCAGTATCACCTGGGCCAACGCCGCGACCGTTACCATTGCCAACGCCGCCACAGCACGACTCGCCGATTCCGGAGCCATATCCGGTACCGTTGGACGGAACACTCAAAACGCTCGTCAGTGAACCAATCTGACCGACCTGATTAATCTTCACCTGCGGTGGAACCATCACAGTCTGCTCAACCGCAAGCTTCGGTGCGTCGTTGCGGATCACGACCGTTGGAGGCGTGATCTGCTGCATGCTGAACTTTGGCGGAACGCCTTTGCTGGCTTCCAGCTTGTCGCGATCACCGCCACCGCCGCCACCGCCAGTCTGCTTTGCGGAGGCAGGCAGCGGAATGTACGCGCCAATATCGACCACCGGACCCAAGGCTTGCGCAATCTGCGCGCTATGCGTGACCACCTGGTGCGTGAGATAGAGCAACAACGCAAGCGCAACCGTGTGGATCAGAATTGACGTATAGAAATTGCGAGATTGAACGGCGTACGTGCCGTAGCCTTCGCCAAACAGCGTAGGCAAAATGTCGGTGGGCTGCTTGGGCGGAGCGATGTTTCCCGAGCCGGGGAGTCTGGGTGCCGGTTGAGTGGCCGAGGTAGCCATGCGTCGTACTCAGTAGTATAGACCGTCTTCGCCCCGAAAGGTTCCAACGTTTTCGCAAGGCGAGGTAACAAAAATCCTTAATACCATCTAGTACGCTCGCCACGTCCTGTCAGGATTCACAGGGCAAATCTATTAAAATTCGAGGCCAAAAATCAGCCCGAAAATAATAGTTAGAGACGATAACACGGGCTAGACCGCTTCGCCACTTTATTGGGATGAACGCATTCTTGATGCCTTATGCGTTATCTCCTCCGCCCAAAAGTCTGAACGTCACAAACGGAGCAGCGGATATTTGAGAATCGGGTGATCGGGCCATCGGGTCATCGGGTGAAGTGAGAACCTTGGCTTGTCGGTTGTCAGTTTTTTGGTGCGTCGCGTCTTAGTAGAACCAACAATTTTTCAAGGCCAACTTCGAATGTACTGAGCTCCTAAGGGCGTGCCTTACTTCGCCCGATCACCTGATTCCACCACGGTTCGATCGCCCGATTCTCCCCAGAATCTCCAATTACGCGCTTTGCATCTGATGCGCATGGATTTGCAACTCAAGGGGAAACGCGCCTTAGTAACCGGGTCAACCGCTGGAATTGGCTACGCCATCGCCGAATCACTGGCGAAAGAAGGGGCCACAGTAATTGTCAACGGGCGCACTCAGCGCCGGGTGGATGAGGCTCTTGGCCGGTTGAAGAAGGCCGATTCACATGGGAAACTCGAGGGCCTAGCCGCAGATCTGGGAATTGCTGACGGCGTAAAGGCGGCAATCGAGAAATTTCCTGAGCTCGACATTCTGGTCAACAACCTCGGGATATTCGAGGCCAAACCGTTCGAACAGATCCCCGACGAAGACTGGCAACACTTTTTCGAAGTAAACGTGCTGAGCGGAGTTCGTTTGAGCCGGCATCACCTTCCGCGAATGAAGCAGAGAAACTGGGGACGCATTGTCTTCATCTCAAGCGAGTCCGGATTTCAAATTCCGGCAGAGATGATCCACTACGGAATGACGAAAACTGCACAAATCGCCATTGCGCGTGGCCTGGCAGAAACTACCGTCGGCACGAATGTGACAGTGAACAGCGTTCTGCCGGGACCCACGGCTTCTGAAGGAGTAAACGATTTCGTTGAGCAGATGTCTTCACAGCAGAAAGTTAGCCGCCCCGAGTTCGAGCGCGATTTCTTTCGCAACGTGCGCCCTACCTCCCTACTGAAGCGCTTTGAAACTCCTCAGGAAATTGGAGCAGTCGTAGCCTTCGTGTGCAGCCCGCTCTCATCGGCCATCAATGGGGCATCAGTTCGAGCTGACGGTGGAGTAGTGCGAGCGATCTGATCCCATGTTGATTACGGGTTCCAGTTTGGTTACGTAGTTCCGGCGCTCTCGGCCGGTATGAAGCATTAACGCTTGCTTTACAGTTAGGGAATGCGAGGGTTCCAACTGACCAGAATCAACTTTAACCCCCACGCTGGGGCGCCCGAGTCCACGTTGTGTATCTTCGTCGCGCTACTCGCCTTGGCGATGCCTTCTCGGACGCTCGCTCAAGCTGCCCACCCACAACTCGTCGGCTACTACGCCGAGCGCCACGCGGCCAGTGGCGACTATCCCCTCAAGCAACTTGCAGCCAACGGCGCTGCCGGTTTACTCACGCAGCTTGACTATGCCTTCGGAAAGATCTCGCAGAGCCGATGCCAGCTTCTGGATCCCGATTTAGAGTTGAAACGCGCCTTTCCGGCAGACAAAAGTGTCGACGGTTCTGCCGACGCGACAGAGCCAAATCAACTGCGTGGCACCTTTCATCAGCTTCAGGAACTCAAGAAGCAATTTCCCAAACTGAAAGTCATTATCTCAGTGGGCGGCTGGGTAAACTCCGAGGGCTTTTCCGACGCGGCGCAGCCTGCCCATGTCCGCGACTTCGTGCACTCGTGCATCGACATGTACATCCGCGGCAACTTCGCTCCCGGAATTCGCGCGCCAGGGATCTTCGATGGAATCGACATCGATTGGGAATATCCCGTGGACGGCGGCCTGATTCCGGGGCGTCCGGAAGACACAAAGGACCTGAATGCCATGGCGGCCGAGTTTCGGCGACAGCTTGACGCCGTTCGCCCGGGCGTGCTGCTTAGCGCCGCGATTCCTGCCACCCAGGAAGACTACAAACATTACGACTTAAAAGCACTTGCTCGATACATGAACTACATCAACATCATGGCCTATGACATGCACTGGAATGGCGAGAAGATCACGAACCTGCACAGTGCGCTCTTCCACGATCCGGCGGATCCGTCCAAGCCTCCTATGGATACGCATTTCGGTGCGCATGCCGTGCAGGATTTCTTGAAGGCCGGAGTTCCCGCACAGAAAATCGTGCTCGGCGTAGCCTTTTATGGAAAAGGATGGACCGGCGTTACCAACGCAAACCACGGTCTTTATCAGCCGGCAAAGGATGCGTCGAAGTCTCCGCCTGAATATCGCAGTTTGAAAGCGTTGCCCGGCAACGCGGACCGACAGTTTTATCCGACGACTTCGACGTGCTCGATCTGGAACAACGGTGAGTTCTTCAGCTACGACTGTCCCGAGGCTTTGCGCCTTAAACGGCAATATGTGCGCCAGCATGGGTTAGGTGGTGTGATGTTCTGGGAGATGGGCCAGGACACCAGCGACGCGGAGTTGTTGAGAGCTCTGGCTGACAAATAGTCAGTGGCAAGATCGGGATGATATCGGGAAACCATCGTCAGTCCTTTGGATACCACCCTAGAATGTGGGGTCCGATCTTCTGTTGGACCTTGCATCCCTCGATCAATTCCTCTGGAACAAACCAGACTTCGGGTCGCTTGGGATCGTAGCCGACTTCCAGTTTCGACCCCGCATTCGCGGGCAGAGATTTTCTCCTGGTGGATCGGAGATGTACGGCATTAGAGCAAAGCGTCCGGAGTAGTATTCTCCATTCACCTTGTACGAGAAGGCGAACAGCTTGACTGGCATACCTTGAAAGTTACTTTCAACAACCTCCGGTGCTGCTGATTCGATCGTTGCTTCCGTTCTAGGCCAGGTTTTCGCTGCTTTCACGCCTCTCAGCCGCCACACCCACCATCCGACGCAAACCCCGGGGATTGCCAGCAGCAAACCCAAAATCCCAACCACGTGTTTGATCCACTGTTATTTGAAGGAAATAACATCCCTTTCCGTTAGGTTCCGATTCCCGTTTCTACACTACACCCTCTCGCTAGTCTCTCCCGTGCCATATTGCGGAGCTTCATCACCACTCTGTCGCTTGCGATACAGTAATCGCAGAGTGATCGGCGCGAAGATCGTTGTCACACCAGTCATGAAGACGACAATCGCGTACGCCGCGTCGGAGATCATCTTCATCTGCAGGCCAAGTAGCGCAATGATCAGGCCGACCTCACCGCGTGGTGTCATTCCCACACCGACTTTCAGTGCAGTGTCCCAGCCTTCGCGCAGTACAGGAAGTCCACAGCCAATGAGTTTCGAGATGATAGCGAGGATGGAGATCGCTCCGGCTGCGAACCATAGTGATCCGTTGAAGACACTGAGGTTAAGCTTGGCTCCCATAATGAAAAAGAAGTATGGAGCGAGAAATTCATTGATGCCGGCGACGCGCGGCATTAGGCGCCATTCCGGCGCGTATTCGGCGAAGGCCAGGCCGGCAAAGAACGCGCCGATGATGGCGGCCATTCCGATCTTCTCCGCCCCTACGGAGAGCGCTAGGCAAATGCCCAGAGCAAGGACCAGGGGAGCATTGTGCGTCTCCATGCGTTCCAATCCGGGACGCATTCGGTGAATTACTCGAGGCGCGAAGAAGATCATGATGAGTGCGAATCCAACTGCTTCAGCCACCAATACGCTCAACTGAATCCAGGCGATCGTGCCTGAAGAAACAAATCCGACTACAACTGCGAGCAGCACCATGCCAAGGATGTCGTCAAAGACCGCCGCTCCGAGGATGATCTTCGCCGGGCGAGTCTGCGCTACGCCCAGGTCTCCAAGGACGCGGGCCGTGATGCCCACACTTGTAGCGACCATGGCGGCGCCAATGAATGCGGCTTCATGTCCGGGATGATGTCGGATCAGCAGGAACACGAGCCCCATCAAAAACGGCAGGGCCACGCCGGCAACAGCAACTCCCAGTGCCGAAGCGCCGATTCGGATAAGATCTTTGGGACGAGTCCCCAGGCCAACAGTAAAAAGAAGAAAGATGGCACCCAGTTCTCCAATGGAGGTAGTGGCGCCGGTGGGAACGATGAACCCAGTCAGATAAGGACCGAGTACAACGCCGGAAAGGATCTCTCCCAGCACCGCCGGTAATGAGAGCTGCTCAAAGAGTTCTCCGAAGATCTTCGTCCAAAGGAAGATCACTAGGAGCTGCAGCAGAAATGGATCGGCGCCGCGCGTCATGCCGAGTAATTATTTTCGCCAGAGCCTAAGTTGCGCGCCACTGAAATCCAGAGTACCTGGATTTGGGATGCCAAAGTGCGCCAGGCGGAACGATAGAGAGGTGCGGCTGCCGTGATCGGCACGACTGGGAGTCGGTCCCTGAACAGAACTTCGCAACATCCTCAGCCTCTACTTCCCGTCCTCGAAAATCACAACTGCCATCGCAGAGCTTTCGGTGTGAGTCACGGAGAGCGAGATTCGTTTAACTCCAAGTCGATCAGCGATCTCGGAGGTCTTTCCGGCAAGACGCAGGATTGGTCGTCCCCCGGGGGCGTGTGCTACTTCAATGCTGGTCCATGTGACTCCGTGAGAAGCGCCTGTCCCTAGTGCCTTCATTGCCGCTTCCTTGGCTGCAAAGCGGGCGGCAAAACGTTCAACGGAATTCTTCTTGGCCTTGCAATAGCTGATCTCAGCGTTGGTAAATACACGCTCGAGGAAGCGGTCGCCAAATCGCGCGATCGAATCCGCGATGCGTGGGACTTCACAGATGTCCACCCCGGTGCCAATGATCATGCGAAGAGCCGGTCCCCAATGTACAGCAGTCGCCCATCAACCATTCGAGCCTCGGCCATCAGCTTGTGCTGTTTGGCCGGCTTAGCATCATCGATGTGGAGCACTTCGTGCCCGTGTGCGGTCAAGTAATCGGAAACCAGCATGCGATGACAATGGAAATAGACACGTTCCGCACACATGATTGCAGCAGGTCCGTTTTGGGAAAGCTCCAGAAGTTTATCAATGCCGGCGGCGAACTCCGGAGTCAACATGTAATCGGCATAGTTACGAAATGAATCGTTACGCAAAGCGACGTTAGGCGACTCCTTCATCTGGCGTTTGCGGCGTCCGCCGAGCTCTCGCAGCCAGACATAGTTGATCCGATTCCGGGGCAGTGCTTGTTCTAAATTCTCGCGATTAAAGTGTGGCAGCCTTCGCGACATAGGAAAGGAGCGGATGTCGACCAACGTCTTTATGTCGTGAGCTTGCAGCGCAGCAATCAGGTCGCTTAGCTCTCCTGTTGAGTGCCCGATGGTGTGAATTGTTGCCACTGCCGTTACGCGGCTGGGGATGATGGTGCCAATGTTGCCGTGAGAGCCGCCATCAAAGCGCTGTCGTCCTCAGTAAATACAGTTCGGAGATCCAGAACGAGACGATCATCCTCAATTCTGGCGATTACCGGCGGCGATTGCGAGCGCAACCGCCTTAGAAGCCCGTCGCAGCTATAGCATTCGGACGCAATAGCAATCAGGAATGTCGGTAGAGTCGTTGTCGGCGCAGTTCCACCGCCAATCACAGACTTTCCTTCAATCAATTCAGCATGCACTCCATCCATCGATTCGAGGAGCCTAGCCAAGGATTCCGCGCGGCTGCGAATTTCTGGGGTTGCTGTATAGATCATTTTCAGGGCAGGGATTGCTGAATAATCCTGTTTAACGTAGGCAAGGAGCGTTGCCTCAAGCGCGCCGTAAGTTAGTTTGTCCACACGCAGGGCCCGGAATAATGGATTCGAGCGAAGACGCTTGATGAGTTCTTTACGCCCGACGATTACCCCGGCTTGTGGGCCTCCGAGCAGCTTGTCTCCACTCACGCACACAAGGTCGACGCCAGCTCTGAGACTCTCGCGCAATCCGTATTCGCCTTGAATCCCTGCGCTCGTGAGATCGAGGAGCAGGCCATTGCCGAGATCCTCCATTACTGGAATGCCACGCCTGCGGCCGAGCTCGACCAGTTCGTGGGACGCGGGTTGCTCGGTAAAGCCGATCATCGCGAAGTTGGAACGATGCACGCGAAGCAGCAAGCGCGTGCTATCGGTGATTGCCTTCTCATAGTCCGACAGGCGCGTTCGATTCGTAGTGCCAACCTCCCGAAGCTTGGCACCCGATTTCGCCATTACGTCGGGCACGCGGAAGGAGCCGCCGATCTCGACAAGCTCGCCACGCGAGACGATTACCTCTCCGCCCTCAGCTAGCGTGTTGAGCGCGAGTAGCACGGCAGCCGCACAGTTGTTGACGACAATTGCCTCGGGAGCAGCATCATTACCGCGCGCTTCGGTGTAGCGATGTTCCGCGAGCAGGCGCTCGAAGAGCCGCTGCACGTGAACGTCCCGACGGCCGCGTTCGCCCGTACTTAAATCGAATTCCAGATTGGAATAGCCGGACGCCACTGCTGAGAGATGTTCGATCGCGGCTGCAGAAAGAGGCGCGCGCCCGAGGTTCGTATGAAGAATGACTCCGGTTGCGTTAATGACCGTGCGCAGAGAGTGATCAAGCGATCGCCGCAGCTCGTGGTCTACCGCCGCCGGAATTCCTTCTACGGCGAGTTGCGCCCCCGAGTCGTCCAGTCCACCAGTGCTGATCTCTTTACGCAGGCGCTCAAGGACGGTTCGGACCGCGTCACTGGTAGCGGCGCGGCCCTCACGCTGCAATGTCGCTGTCAGGTTAGACGAGCGCAGGACCTCGTCCACCGACGGAATTTGTCGGAGCAAGTCCTGTATTTTCGCTGCTGGCACTCCCGTATTTCACCAGATGACTACCGGAGACACAAGCCAGCTTCTCGAGCTGATCACGGTGGCGACGGCTCATCTTGAGCTGGGTTCCGTCATTCAGAACGAGCAGATAATCGCCGCGCTGAAGTGCACGAAACTCCTTAACGCAATCGAAGTTCACAATTGTGCAACGATGGACGCGCCCAAACTTCCTGGGATCCAAACGCTGTTCGATGGCGTTGATGGTGGAGCGAATGCGAAACGTCTGGCCGGCGGCATGGATTTGCACGTAGTTTGCGGCGGCCGTGAGGTGGTCGATTTCACTCACTGTTTGAAGGAAGATTCGATTCTGAGAACGAATAACGATCTTCTTCGGATACTCCCTTACTTCCGGCAGTAGGTTCCCGTTGGGTTGGACATAGGCATTTGCGGTTGATGCGGCCATAAAACCTCAATCTCTTTTAACGTTCTTTTGAAAAACTCGGCTGGCCACATAGGGAATGCGCTCCTATGTCAGATGAAACAGCGATGCGGCCGATTGGAGTTGTTTCATCTCTTTAAACCAGAGATGCGGCTGATTTCATCCCGCAAAAGAAAAAAGTAGAAAGGCAGATTTCTGAGGCAGGAACAGGAGCAGAGGAGATCTGTTTTCTCTCCGATGTTTCCAATACCAATCACTTCGTGTCAATGCGGATATTGAGCGTGATGTTATTCCGGTTATCGAACGAGCTGATCGTCTTTGTCGGACTCTTTTGGCCTTGATAGTCAGCGTAGATCTCGTAATCGATGTTCTGTGAAAGGCCATGGAAGCGATAGCCTCCATCCTTTTCCGTGATGAAGCTTTTGATCGTGAGCGTCTTTGTGTTCTTGAGATACACGACGGCGTCCGGAAGAGGTGCTTCAGACTTGGACATCACTTGCCCGGTTACATTGCGGCCCTGATCCTGATTCTTGTCCGCAAACATCTGCGTCTGTGAGATTGCGGCAGTCACCAGCGTCGCGAGTGCAAGCATTGCCAGAAGGGTGCGCTTCATGGATTCACCTCGGCTCTCATTCTATTCAGACTGCGCAAATGACGGAAAGTTGCAGGATTTATGTCTTTAGAATCAGCAGTTTAGGTGCTCATCAAAGGCGGATACTCCTCGGGACCTTAGATTGAAGGGCCAATCTTTGGCTCGGCGGCTGCAACCAGACTCTCAAGATCGTGCGATGCGTCCCATCGGACTCATCCCTGTTATTTTGGGCAGCTTGCTTGCGAAACAGAGATGAAACTGTTATTCGGCAGATCAAGCGCACTGTTTCTACCAGAATCTGAGCAGAAAGGAGATTGAATCAATGGCTGCTCAAACCCAGTTTCCTTATGACACTCGATTAAACGTCCTTCACAAGCCACTGGAGCGGATCGACGAGAAAGCGCTTTCCGACGCGGCTCCGCACAAGTGGTATAACCAGACGCTCTGCCAGGTGAACGCCTCTGTTGTTCGCGTCGGAGTAATCGAGGGCGAGTATCACTGGCACAAGCACGACAATGACGACGAGTTCTTCTACGTAGTCGAAGGCAAGCTGCTCATCGACCTGGAGGACCGCATCGTTGAACTTGCTCCACGCCAGGGTTTCGTGGTGCCGAAAGGTGTCGTTCACAGAACGAGAGCACCACAGCGGACGGTCATCCTGATGTTCGAGAATGCCGGAATCATTCCCACCGGAGACTGAGGGGCTCAGCAAGTCGCTTTGACAATTTGCGGCTGTGTGGTACCACGCAAATTAGCGGTCTAGCAACTGAAATAAGATGATAAAGCCTTGTGCAAGCGAACGTGGATCTGGGCGCCCACGCCCGGGGTAGCAGGCGCGAATAATGTGAGATTCCTGACTTGGTTTTGAAAGGATGTGCGGAGCGTAAGAGCTTCGTTCTAAAGAATCTTATGGCAGCATTAAAGCAACCGATTGCAATCTATCACGAACACCCGCACTGGTTTGAGCGGTTGTTTGCCGAACTCGACCGGCGAGGAACTCCCTATGAACGAGTCGATGCCACAAGCCACCATTTCGACATCGAACCGAATGGGAATCGGAAGTATTCGCTAGTGTTCAATCGCATGAGTCCCTCGGCCTACACGCGCGGTCACGGACACGGCATTTATTACACCGTCAGTTACCTCGAGCACCTTGAGCGCCTCGGTACTCGCGTGATCAATGGTGCACGTGGTTTTCGCAATGAGATTTCAAAAGCTTCGCAGCTATCGCTCCTGCATTCACTTGGACTGCCGTATCCGCGCGCACGAGTGATCAATCATCCCGCAGAAGCACCCGCAGCCAGTGAGGGATTTCGCTTTCCCGTAATTGTGAAGCCGAATGTCGGCGGTAGTGGCAAGGGGATCGTCCGCTTCGATACTCCGGAGGCGCTGGAGCAGGCTTCCCGTAATGGGCAGTTCTCGCTGGGACTCGACAACACGGCGCTCGTGCAGGAGTTCATTCCCGCCCGAGGCGGGCACATCACGCGAGTAGAGGTCGTCGGCGGGAAATATCTGTACGGCATCAACGTTTACATTACCGGCGAGACCTTTGACCTGTGCCCCGCCGACATCTGCAAAACGACCAGCGGCGTGGAACTCAATCTCGCAACCTGCGCGGTTGAGGCTCCCAAAGCGGGACTGCGCGTCGAGAGCTATACACCGCCCGCGCAGGTGATCAGCGATGTCGAGCGCATCATGCAAAACGCCGGCATCGACGTTGGCGGAATCGAGTACGTAACCGACGATCGCGACGGCCAGATGTATTACTACGACATCAACGCGCTATCGAACTTCGTCTCAGACGGGCCGCGAGTGATCGGCTTCGATCCCTTTGTGAAACTTGTCGATTACCTCGAGGCGGAAGCGCAGAAATCCGCGAAGAAGGAGGCGGTAGCATAATGCGATACGGATATTGGCTTCCTGTTTTTGGTGGGTGGTTGCGTAACGTCGAGAACGAGGGCATGCAGCCGACTTGGGAGTACGTAAGCAAGCTGGCACGACGCAGCGAACAGATCGGCTACTCACTTACTCTCATCGCGGAACTCAATCTGAACGACATCAAAGGGGTGGATGCGCCGGCGCTCGATGCGTGGTCCACGGCAGCGGCGCTCGCAGCAGTCACAAAAGAACTGGAGCTGATGGTTGCGGTCCGCCCTACATTTCATTTGCCGGCGCTTCTTGCGAAGCAGGCAGCCAACATCGATCACATCAGCGACGGGCGGGTGGCGCTCAACGTAGTCTCGTCCTGGTGGGCGGAAGAGGCTCGCAAGTTCGGCGTGCATTTCGAGCAGCATGATGACCGATACGCTCGCACTTCGGAGTGGCTGGATATCGTTGACACTGCCTGGAAACGCGATCACTTTTCCTATTCTGGGAAGTATTACTCGGTCGCAGACACGGTTGTGCAACCTAAGCCTGTTGCCAAGCCACGTCCGACGATCTATGCCGGCGGCGAGTCGGAGGCAGCGAAAAACCTGATCGCGTCCAAGTGCGACGCCTACGTGATGCATGGCGACCCGCCAGAGCGGATTCGGGAAAAGGTCGGCGATCTCGCGGCGCGGCGGGAGAAATTCGGGCTTGGTCCGATGAAGTACGGTGTCGCGGCCTACGCCATCGTGCGCGACAACGAAGCCGAAGCTCAGCGCGAGCTTGCGCGCATCACCGATGTGAAGCAAAGCGCGGCCGGTTACGGGAATTATCAGCAGTGGCTGGCAAACACGCAGCTCGAGCAGCGCGTGTCGCTGGAGGACTACTCCGTGTCGAATCGAGGGCTACGTTCCGGACTAGTGGGCACTCCGGAACAAGTACGCGAACGCATCGCGGAATTCGAAGATGCGGGAGTCGACCTACTGCTGCTGCAATTCAGCCCGCAATATGAAGAAATGGAGCGATTTGCGGCGCAAGTAATTCAGCATCCTGCTGCCAGCTCCCGAATCCCGGATGACATTCAGATTGTGGCTCGGTCCGTGAGCTAACTCTGAATTGCATACTTAAGCAGTCCCAAGCGAAAACCCTCTGCCGGGGCGCTGGTACCACAATCCCTAACAGGCTGAAGGTGAAAGACTTACCTCTTAACTTCCGCTCTCCCCAAGCCGTATAATCACGGCTTACCTTTCTTCCTGTCGCTCGTCTATCGGAATGCAAGCACGGGATTTAGCCCATTCGCGCAGGCCGATATACCAGGAGAAGAAATGCCAAGTCTAGCCGCAGTGGCGGGCGGCCAAATCGCCCTCGGCTCTGATACACGCATGGCGACCGCAGGTCAGGCGCGGGGAGTGAAGGCTAGAGAGGACAGCTCTGTCTCGCCCGCGATTGCGGCGAGCGGTCCCGTGGTGAGCCACACACTCAACCGCATCAACGACGCCGACCTGATCCGCGAAGCGCAGCGTGGCTCTCGCACTGCGTTCGAGGAACTTGTGCGTCAGTACGATCAGGCGGTGTTGCGGCTGGCATTGCACCTGACAGGCTCTGAGGCTGAGGCGCAGGATATCTACCAAGAAGCGTTTCTCAAGGCCTATCGTCATCTCGGGAATTTTCGTTTCGAATGCTCCTTCTACACCTGGATGTATCGCATCGTGACCAACCTGTGTCTCGATCATCTGCGCAAGAAGAAAACGCGGCGAGAAGATTCGCCTGTCATGGTTGATGCCAGTGGTGAAGAGCACAGCTTGCTGGATCAGGTAGCCGACGATCGCGCCGGCGCCAATCCCGAGCGCGATCTGATGCGCCGCGAACTGGGCGGCAAGATCAGCAAAGCTTTAAAACAGCTGACGCCGCGCGAGCGCATGGTATTTGAACTGAAGCATTACCAGGGACTGAAGCTGAGAACAATCGGCGAGATGTTGAATACGACGGAAGAGACAGCAAAAAACACGCTCTTCCGCGCCACGCAGAAACTGCGAGGCACTCTGGCGCCGATGCGCTGAAGTTTCGGCGGTAAGTAACTTCGAACTCCAAAGCTCTGGCAAGTTCGAAGAGATGTAAAGGTTGTCAGGCCGAAAGCCGAGTGCCGAAAGCCGACAGCCGCTTTTAGAAAGTGTGGCAATTATGAACTGTGAATGGACGCGGGCGAACGCTGCCCTGTATGTTTACGACGAATTGAAGGACGACGAGCGCTACGAGCTCGAACGGCATGTGGAGCGTTGCTCAACCTGCCAGTCGGAACTCGAAGCTATGCGCGGTTTCCGCCTGGCAATGTCGGCGAGCCCGGTTCCCGATCCTTCTCCGAATCTGCTGGCCAGTTCGCGAATGCGATTGTCTGAGGCGCTGGAGTCCGAGCAGCCGCACCGCGGATGGCATCGCTTCACTTTTGATTTTGCCGGATGGCTGCAGTCGATGAAGTTCGCTCCGGCGCTTACGGCCGCGCTGCTGATGATTGGCTTTGCCGTCGGTGTGTTAACGACATGGCAGGTCAAGTCTCAACCGCAGCGCCTGCCTGTAGGTGGGGACGGCGGGCAGACTCAGGTTGATTCCGCTTCGTCTATAGCAAGCATTCGGGGCATCACCCAGGAACCCGGCAGCGATCAGGTAAAGATTCAGTACGACAAAGTTCTTCCCGACCAGGCGCAGGGATCAATCAACGATCCAAAGATCCAACAGCTTCTTCTCTTCGCCGCACGCAACAACATGAACTCCGGTCTTCGCTTGGACTCTGTCGACTTGCTGGCAAAGAGTCCTGACGACAGCCGCGTGCGCGAGGCCTTGATTTTCGCTCTTCACTATGACCGCAATCCCGGAGTTCGGTTAAAGGCTCTTGATGGGCTGCGTTCCTACGTGAAAGACGATCAAAAAGTACGCGACGCTGTTCTAGAGGCTCTGCTGCAGGACCCAAATCCGGGTGTGCGGACGCAGGCGATTGGGTTGCTGGAATCAGTGAAGAACGACAGCAGCGTGCGGCAGGCGTTTGCGGCGCTCGCGCAGGGTGATAAAGACAAGTACATCCAGGAAGAATCGAAGCGTATGCTTTCAAACCTTCCGGATTTCGAGTAAGGCGGGTCACAAGTTTTGTGATTACTAATTTCGGATTTAGGGGAACGACTCGCTTTTGGGCTGTGGCAGTAAGATGGGCAATTTGATTTTTCGGGCTCAGCGGTATTTCCGTTAGAGACGTAAAAGCTCTGGACAATACGCGCATAGAAAACAGAGGAACAACAATTTGGTAATTCGCAATAAATTCGCGCTCCCGGTTCTGATACTGGTGCTCGCCACGCTTGGCGTAGCCCAGACGGACAGCGCATCGAAGGTTTACCGCGACGGTAACTCCTGGGTGGAGGAAATCACTGGGGCAATGCCCGCCGCGCGCTATATCAAAGTTCATACCAACACCGGCAACGTAAGCGTTACCGGTTCCCAGCAGTCGAACATCACATATACGATTCGCAAGCGCCTTACCGGTTATTCAGAAGAGAGCGCTCGCCGCAACTTCGAAAACTTGCGCGTGATTGCCAACCGCCAAGGCGACGCCGCCTACTTTGGTGGTGAAGGTCCCGGAAATTGGCGACGAGGCATGGTTGAGTTCAATATCAACGCGCCTCGATCGGTAGAGCTGATCAAGGCCAAGACCGATGGCGGCAGTCTTCAGTTCTCCCACCTCAACGGCCGCGTCGACGCTGAGTCCGGCGGCGGTACCGTTAGTCTCGACGACATCAACGGAAATGTAACGACTAGCACTGGCGGTGGCGCAATCAATGTCGGCACGGTCAATGCCGATTTGGGAATTCGCACTGGTGGCGGCCAGGTAAGCATCACGTCGGTTGCTGGACAGCTCAAGACCTCGACTGGCGGTGGGAATGTCTATCTGGAAAATGCTAAGCGCGACGCGATCATAGAGACCGGCGGAGGCAACATCTCCGTACAGAATGTCGGCGGCGATCTGCGTGGATCCACCGGCGGCGGGAATATCGAAGTTGGGAACGTGGCCGGAACCATGGACGTGGAAACCGGCGGCGGCAGCATTCGTCTCACTGGCGGCGGCAATGGCGCAATCAAGGCGCAGACTGGCAGCGGCAGCATTCATTGTGTCCGCATTGGCAGCAGCGTTCGTGCGGAAACTGGCGCTGGTGGAATCACTGCGGAGTTCATGACAATGAACGGCAAGTTCAGCGACTCTACGCTGGAAACAGGTGTTGGTGACATCATCGTGTATCTTCCGTCTGACTTGAAGGTCAGCGTGCGCGCCGTTATCGATGTCGCTACCAGTAGAGATGCCATCCGCAGTGAACTTCCGGGAATCCGAATCTCATCTGAAGGTGATTTCGGGCCACGCGAAATGTCGGCCGAGGGCAATCTTAATGGTGGCGGTCCGGTGCTGAAGCTACATACCTCAACGGGAAAGATTCAATTCATCGCGCTAAAGAAATGATGGGCACTACTGCCCGGGTAACTTCGATGAAACGTATTTATCTAATCGCAATTGTGTTTCCGGGGGTGGCCGCATTGCCGCTGATGGCGCAAAAAGCGGCGACGATTCGCCATATCTCGGCCACTCCTATCACTGTCGAGTTCCAGGCTGCGGCCAGCCGATCATACTTAGGCGTTGGTGTTGCCGATATTAGCGCCGAGCGTGTGCAGGCTCTCAAGCTAAAAGACGATCGTGGTGTGGAGATTGTCCAAGTCGACCAGGACGCTCCTGCGGGCAAGGCTGGGTTCAAAGAACACGATGTGATCGTGGCGTTCAACGGCACGCCGGTAGAGAGTCAGGAACAATTCAAGCGGCTGATGCGTGAGACACCACCGGGACGTACCGTGTCGATGAATATCATGCGCGACGGTCAGCCACAGACAATCAAAGTGCAGCTTGCGGATCGCAAGAAGCTGGAGTCCTCGGTTTGGCCGCACGAACCTCAAGATTTCGCGATGGTGATGCCGCCCAGTCCGCCGATGCCCCCGATGCCCGACTTCCCGCGTGCCTGGGCGGAGCAAAGCATTACCCGCATCCGTTCCACTTCGGGCGTAACCCTGGAGAGCCTGACGCCACAACTCGGCGATTACTTTGGCGTAAAGAACGGCGAAGGAATGCTGGTTCGCTCAGTGCAAAAGGGTAGTGCCGCGGAGACCGCTGGTCTTCGTGCAGGTGATGTCATCGTGAAAGTCGGAGATCAGAAGATTTCGGACAATTCCGACTGGCGTGAGGCGCTGCGGAATGGCAAGGACGGAAAAGTGTCAGTGACAGTAGTCCGCGATAAGAAAGAACTGACTCTTTCGATTTCGGTGCCTGCCCGAAGAGGGTCAGATAGTTCAGCGCTGATCCTGGAAGACTCTCCCGAAACAGAATTGGCGGTCGCCTCTGCGGCAGACGCGATCGAAAATGTCGAGCCGCTCATCGAAGACGGGAAGCTCACAATCGACGGATCAGAGATCAATCGCGCGATGCGAAAAGCGATGGAACAGCTTCACCGAGAACTGATCGATAACCGCAGCAATATCAACCGGAATATCTCGGGATCCTTGAAGCTGGCGTCTGCGGAATTAAAGGCTCACGGAGCAGAGTTGCGCAAAGCAATGCGCGAGGTCAGCCGCGCGCTGGCGTTACACTGCGATTCACAGATGCAGTGAACATTCGCGTTTAGTAAATTAGATTTCGGCCGTATGCAAGCCTCGTCCCCACCGGACGAGGCTTTTCAATTACGTGATTGGACAGAAATCGATTCGTCCAATATGTTGAAATGCAGCATCTCACACAATCTTACGCTGGTGGCGCTGGCCATACGCTAACGTCCGACTTGCTAAAAAGGGAATCTCTCGTAGAGAAAGCTTGTCAGTGAGTAAGGCATTCATACTTTTTTTCTTGTTGGTGGGCGCTAGCTTTGGGGGCCAGACAGCACCGCCAAGTTCGAGTGCTCCCTCCGGCTCGTCTCGATCACACCGCGGCGCGGCGCCAGGTGGCGAACGCTCCATGAAGGGGTGCCTAACAAGAGACGAGACTGGCGCATACCTTCTTCAAACGCAACGCAGCGGAAAGGTGAAGCTCGATAGCGTGGAGGACTTGTCTTCGCGGGTCGGCCGGCAAATTAAAATAACAGGTACGTTCGAAGACACTCAGCCCGGAAGTAGTGCGGCATCCGCCGTGAACGGTTCCAATTCGAATCCCTCAGAAAGACCACATTCTGTCCGAGCGTTTCGTATATTTAAAGTAGATGTGCTCTCACAGACCTGTACCGGCCACAGGAAATAGTCCGCCCAGCTTTCTTGATCATCCCCAAGCGCGTTCGATCACAAGCTGAGCCAGATATGCGCGATGGAAAACAATGAAATGAACAGGCCAAGGCAGAAGTAGATGTTGTGGGCGGTCGCCTGGCTGGGAGGCTCTGGAAAATGTACGCCGTAGCGGCGGAAAAAAGCGTCTAGTGCTCGCTCACGATCCAGAATGAAATTGGCGATAGGGCGGTGGAAGAGCGCCACAATCAATCCCAGCACTAAATTAGTGAAATCCGCGATCATGGTTTCGAGTCTAACAACCCACTCGTGCCTTCCAATCGGGCGAAGAACCTAGTACTTCAAAGCGATCTCAGTGGATTACCTCGATGCTCCGGAAGTAATTCGAAAAAGCTCAAGCTGCAGCCTTTTCAATAAACGACTTTGGGACTTCCAAAACAGGATCTTACAGATGCGCAGCCAACTTCGATCCTTCGAGTCGCTTCTGCATCTCCTCCAGCGTAATCCCCTTCGTTTCCGGATAGATGAGGAGCACGACAAAGAACTGTACGATCATCATCAGGCAGAAGAACATGAAGGGATAGGCACCAGAGCGCGTCGCTAGTAAGGGAAAGATTCCCGAGATCAAAGCATTCATTGCCCAGTGAGTGAAACTCCCCAGACCTTGTCCTTTAGCGCGGACCACATTGGGAAATACCTCACTGATGTAAACCCAAATTACAGCGCCTTGTGAGACGGCGAAGAACGCAATGTATCCGATCAGCAGCCAGAGCAAAAACTCTTCATGAAGATGAGTCGCGAAGACTGCAGAGACTCCAGCGAGACAAAGCATAGTGCCCACGGAGCCAATCAGCAGCAAAGTCTTGCGTCCGATCCTGTCGATTACAGACATGGCCAGCATCGTGAAGAGAAGATTCGTCGCGCCAATCGCCACTGCCTGCAAATTGCCAGACACCCTGCCGAAGCCAGCGCGCGCAAAAATGTCATTGAGGTAATAGAGAATCGCGTTGATGCCCGAGAGCTGATTGAACGCTCCAATCGAGATCGCGAGAAAAACAGGCAAGGCATAGCGTTTCTGAAAGAGAGCTTCCTTGCCAAGCGACTTGGCCTGAGCGATGGAATCAACGATCTCGCGCAGCCGCTGCTCGTAGTTACCTTCACCAATGAGCTGTAGCACGGCGCGTGCTTCGTCGACCCTTCCAACCTCGGCAAGCCAGCGTGGACTTCGCGGAATCCCAAAAAGCATCAGAAAAAACAGAAACGCCGGAATTGCTGCCACACCCAACTCCCATCGCCATTCGGATGTGCCGAAACCAACAAGGCTCAGAAGATAATTCGAGAGATAAGCCAGCAGAATCCCGAAAACGACGTTGAATTGAAAGAATCCAACCAAGCGTCCGCGCCATGCCGCAGGCGCGATCTCAGCGATGTACATGGGGCCAAGGACTGACGAGCCACCGATTCCTAATCCGCCAATGAAACGGAAAAATACTAGGGCGCGCCAATCCCACGCAAAGGCGCAACCGAGGGCGGAGATGAAATAAAGAATTGCCATAACGCGCAAACTGTCGCGACGTCCATAGCGATCGCCGGGGAGTGCGGCGATAGCAGCACCTATAAGCGTTCCGACGAGTGCGCTTGCTACTGTAATTCCCAGAGACTCAGGCGAGAGATGATATTGGTCGGTCAGTCCGCGCGTAGTGCCGGAGATTACTGCGGTATCGAATCCGAACAGCAGGCCACCGAGCGCGGCTACGATAGTGCTCTTGAATAGAGATGGGCTGAGTTTCATAGCGGAAATCTGAAGCCACGGGGCAGCTATTCAGATGGGAATTAGTCCAGTAAGCGCGGCCATCGTATCTGTGCGGCCCGGCATCCACAAGTGGAACGTTATGGTTGACAGACTCAGCCCGATGTGTAGAATCACTGAATCCGCATGCAACGGATTTAAACAAATGACTCCTCTCAACCGGACCCGAATGTATATGGCCATGTGCACCCCGGGCGGTGTACTGTCCACATCGGGAGCTTGAGAGTCGAGTAGCAAATCTTCCTGATTGTGAGCGGCCGCCTGGGGTTCCCGGCGGTCTTCGTGTTTCTAGCTAAAAACACCTCATGCAGGAGGATTCAATGTCTTCAGATACTCGCGGCCTTTGTACCCGAACCATCCACGGTAATCTTCTGCCCGATCCCGCCACAGGCGCTATTCTCACGCCGATTTATCAGACGACGACTTATGTGCAAGAGGCCGTCGGAGTTCATAAAGGGTTTACCTATTCACGAGCGGCGAATCCCACCGTCTCTGCGCTGGAGGACGTTCTAGGTTCCCTCGAAGGCGCGCCCACTCTGTGCTTCTCTACGGGAATGGCGGCGATCACCACCCTGTTTCTTTCAATCCTGAAACAGGAAGACCACGCGATCGTCTCCGACGTCGTCTATGGCGGAACCGTTCGCCTGTTTCGCCAAGTGCTCGAGGGCGTCGGTGTGCGCGCGAGTTTTGTCGATACTTCGGACATCAGCGCGGTGACGGCCGCGATCGAACCGCGCACAAAGCTGATCTTCATTGAAACCCCAGCTAACCCCACGCTGAAGCTCACGGACATTACCGCGATTTCTCATGTAACGCATACGGCTGGCGTGCTGCTTGCTGTCGACAATACATTTCTTACTGCCGCACTACAACCGGTATTCGAACTCGGCGCCGATATCAGCGTGCTCTCAACGACGAAATACATTGAGGGCCACAACGCCACCGTGGGTGGATCGCTTGCGACGAAGGACGAAGCTTTATTGGAAGGCTTTCGATTAGTACGCAAGACGATCGGATGTATTCAGTCTCCGTTAGAGTCCTGGCTAACGCTGCGCGGACTGAAGACACTTAGCATGCGTCTTGAGCGACATTCTGATAACGCGCTTGCGGTTGCAAACTGGTTGGAAAAGCACCCGACCGTCGCCCGCGTGTTCTATCCCGGATTGGAGTCGTTCCCACAATATGAGTTAGCTCGCCGGCAGCATCGCGCACATGGTGGAATGTTGTCGTTCGAAGTGACCGGTGGAACTCCCGCGGCGTTGGAGTTGATGAAGTCAGTCAAGCTCTGTGCGCTGGCTGAAAATCTGGGGGCAGCAGAGACGCTGATTACGCATCCCGCCAGCATGACGCACGCCGATATCCCGCCGCCAACTCGTGCGGCGCTCGGCATTCCCGATGGTCTGATTCGGCTTTCCGTTGGGCTCGAAGATCCGGCAGACATCATCAAGGATCTTGAGCAAGCACTGATCAAGGCCGAGGCTTGTTGTAGCGAGAGGAGCACCGCATGGATCGCGAGCGCAGCGTCATGAAAATCGATACCAAACTGGTGCAAACGGCTGGTTGTCCGGGCGATCCGCATCGCGCCGTTTCGACACCGATCTATCAGACCGCGACCTTCGAGCAGGAAGGCGCGCTCGAGTTCAGCGAATACGATTATTCGCGTAGTGGCAACCCAACGCGGACCGTTCTCGAGCAACAGCTCGCAGAACTGGAGCACGGAACTCGGGCCTTTGCGTTTGCCAGCGGACTGGCGGCTCTCACCGCGGTCACTCGCCTTCTCAAGCCTGGTGACGAAATCCTCGTGATCGACGATGTATACGGTGGAACCTGCCGGCTCTTTTCCAAGATTCTCAAACGCTCTGAAGTTTCGGTTCGTTATGTTCATGGATCAACCGTTGAGGATTTTGCTCGGTCGTTCAGCAAACGCACACGGCTCATCCATATCGAGACGCCCACGAACCCCCTGCTTAAAGTTGTGGACATCGCAGCTTTGGCGGAGTTGGCTCATGAAAACGACGTACTACTCTGCGTCGATAACACCATGCTGTCTCCCTATCTTCAGAATCCTCTGGCCTTGGGTGCCGACATCGTCATTCATTCCGCCACGAAATTTCTTTGCGGACACAGTGATGTGATCGCAGGCGCCATAGTGGTTCGCGATGCGCAACTGGCAGAGGAGTTCTATTTGATTCAGAACGGCGAGGGAGCAATGCTTGGACCGTTTGATTCCTATCTGCTCCTGCGTGGAATCAAGACCTTAGGCGTTCGCCTTGAACGCCAGCAGGATAACGCCGAGCGAATCGCCAATTTTCTATCCGGCCATGCTGGGGTGAAGCGGACTTACTACCCGTCGCTGCTGGATAGACAGAGCTTCAGCGTTCACTCCCGCCAGGCTCGGGGCAATGGGGCAGTCGTCAGTTTTGAGACAGGTTCGCTCGAAGTTTCACGTCAAATTGTCGAGTCCCTCAAACTGTTCCCGATTACGGTGAGCTTCGGAGGACTACAATCATCTGTGAGCTTGCCGGGACGGATGTCGCACGCGAGCGTGCCGCCGCAGGTCGCAGCAGACCGGCGATTGCCGCAGGACTTGATTCGCCTGTCTGTTGGAATCGAAGATGCAGAAGATTTGGTTGCCGATCTCGCTGAAGCCTTAGAAGTAGCTGAGGGCGTATCGGAGCTGCCTGCGTCGGCCGGTTAGGACCGATGACAAGACAATTTTGTCTGCATGCGTCGTCGCAAGCTTCGTTCATTTGCTCAGGAGGCCGTACGTCGCATGTTGAAGTGTCTCTCAGGTATCGAGCGTGCCAGATCTAGATCAACCAATAGATATCGCTGGTTGCTTGCATCATTGATTCTGGCGATAACGGTGAGTGCGGGCTGCGGAAAGTTCTTTCCCGACGCGACCGATCTAGTTTCAATTTCGGTGACACCTTCCAGTTCGTCACTGCAACTGACTAAGACTCAGCAGTTCACGGCGCTAGGTACATTCGGAGATGGCACGAGCAGGGACATTTCATCTTCGGCAACGTGGAGTTCTTCCTCATCGAATGTTGCAAGCATAAGCAATACTGGCTTAGCAACTGCCCTCCAGACTGGCACTACGACGATTACGGCGAGCCAAAGCGGGAAAAGCGGCAGCACGATTCTTACCGTAACTACTGGCGGTGGTGGCGGTCTTACGATTTCGTGCAGTGGATGTACTGGTCAGGGCTCCAGCACATTCACTGCAGCTGCGGGATCAACCCTTACGTTCACAGCTACGAATAGCTCCAATCAGACAGTTAGCGCCACGTGGAGCTCCTCAAACACAACTGTCGCTAACATCGGTTCTGTTACCGGAATAGCCGCTAACGTAACCGTGGGTACAACAACTATTACAGCCAATGCAAATGGAACCACAGGTTCCGTAACATTGACGGTTCAATAGCTCGAACAGTTTGTAAGCGAGTTAAGAGGGTAGAAAGTCAGCCTACTGCATCTACCTCCGACCCCAATGGTGCAGTGGTTCACCAATCTCGATTTGCGATCCGATTCTCGTAGCCAGCGATTTCTGGCTCATGCTTCAGGGTGAGTCCGATTTCGTCGAGACCTTCAAGCAGGCACGTACGGCGAAAGTCGTCAATCTCGAAGTCAGCCGCAAAGCCGTTGTCATCGCGAAGCGTCTTTTCCAGCAAGGAAACTTCTAATTTGTAACCTGGATTTCGCTGCGCGCGATCCAGCAATCCGGCGACTTGTTGCTCCGGGAGCTTGACCAGGAGCAGTCCATTGTTCCCGGCGTTGGTCGAGAAAATGTCGGCAAAGGTCGGCGCGATGATGACGCGAAAGCCGTAATTGGAGAGCGCCCACGCAGCGTGCTCGCGGGATGAACCGCAGCCGAAATTTTTTCCTGCAATCAGGATAGAGGCTCCTGCATATTGCGGCTGATTCAACACGAAGTCCGGCTGGAGCTTGCCATCTCCGCTATAACGCCAGTCATAGAAGAGGAATTCCCCGTAACCAGTGCGTTCTATGCGCTTCAGAAACTGCTTGGGAATGATCTGGTCAGTGTCAACGCTGCTTCGATCGAGCGGCGCCACGATCCCGGTATGTTCCCGAAATGGTCTCATGCGGATTGAGCCTCTTTGAATCGCCACTTACGGACGTCGGTGAAATGCCCAGTGATAGCCGCTGCCGCTGCCATTGGCGGACTTACGAGGTGAGTACGTCCGCCCCGTCCCTGTCGTCCTTCGAAGTTGCGGTTGGAGGTAGAAGCACAGCGCTCTCCGGGCTGAAGGATGTCGGGATTCATGCCCAGACACATTGAGCATCCAGACTCGCGCCAATCAAAACCGGCGGCGCGGAAGATGCGATCGAGCCCTTCAGACTCGGCCACGCGTTTGACTTGCTGAGATCCTGGTACGACCATAGCTCGTACACGCGGATGCACATGGTATCCGCGTACTAGTTCAGCGGTCGCACGAAGGTCCTCAATGCGAGCATTCGTGCACGAGCCGATGAAGACGCGGTCTACGGCGATGTCTTCCATGGCGGTACCTGGCTTCAGGTCCATGTACTCCAAGGCTCGAGTCGTCGCGGCACGCTCTGTTTCTGACACTGCTGAGCTTGGATCGGGAACTCGTCCGGTAATAGGAGCTACCATTCCCGGATTGGTACCCCACGTGACATAAGGCTCGAGAGCTGACGCGCCGATCCTCACAGTCGCATCAAACCGGGCCTCATCATCTGATCGAAGGTTCTGCCAGTGTGCGAGCGCGTTCTCGAAGTTGCGCGGTGCGAAGCGCCGTCCGCGAGCGTAGCGGAAGGTTGTTTCGTCGGGAGCGATCATCCCGGCGCGGGCTCCAGCCTCGATGCTCATATTGCAGACCGTCATACGGCCTTCCATCGTCAGAGCGCGAATTGCGGAGCCACGATACTCGATCACGTATCCAGTCGCTCCATCAGAACCTATGCGGCCGATGATTCCCAGCGCAATATCTTTAGCGGTGGCGCCCAGCGGCAGTTCGCCGTCGACGACAATCTGCATTGTCTTCGGCTTTTTCTGCCACAGACATTGAGAGGCGAGTACGTGTTCGACTTCAGACGTCCCAATGCCAAAGGCAAGAGCACCAAAAGCTCCGTGAGTGCTGGTGTGGCTGTCTCCGCACACAATCGTCTTGCCAGGCTGCGTGAGCCCAAGCTCAGGACCGATCACATGCACAATGCCCTGTTCGGATGAATCAATGTCAAATAATTGCACGCCGAAGTCGTGGCAGTTGCGGCGAAGAGTGTTAATTTGCTGCGCGGCGATCGGGTCAGAGATGACGTGGCGGTTCGGCGTCGTGGGAACATTGTGGTCGACAGTCGCGAGCGTTAAATCCGGCCGTCGCACTTGGAGACCGTTAAGGCGCAGTCCTTCGAATGCTTGCGGCGAAGTGACCTCATGCACGAGATGAAGATCGATATACAGGAGTGCGCGCCCAACTGAATCCTGATGGACGACGTGCTGTTCCCAAAGTTTTTCGAAGAGTGTCTTCGCCAACATGTTTGCCAGTTATACCGCGTGGTAAGCCTGCCGGCGGATGACTGCCCCAGCCAGCGCTTCTTCGACAAGGTTTCCCATCTCGGTAGTCGAAGCCTGTTGCTCGCTCGGTGACCGATGAATGTCGGCGGTTCGATACCCTTGCGCCAGCACTGCGCGAATCGCAGATTCCATCTCGTCGGCTTCGCGATGCAAGGCTGCGGTATGGCGCAACATCATCGCTGCCGAGGCAATCGCACCGAGCGGATTTGCGAGGTTACGTCCGGCTATGTCGGGGGCCGAACCGTGCACCGGCTCGTAAAGATTTACAGCACCGCCAACACTGGCTGATGGCAGCATGCCCAGCGAGCCCGTGATCGCCGCAGCTTCGTCAGAAAGGATGTCGCCAAACAGATTTTCTGTCAGCACAACGTCAAAGCGCTGAGGATTCGTCACCAGATGCATAGCAAAGGCATCGACATAGATATGTTCCAGAGCAACGTCGGGATACGACTGCGCAACTTTTGTCACTACACTGCGCCACAGTTGCGATGTCTCCAGCACGTTGGCCTTATCGACAGAAGTGACCTTCGACTTGCGCTGCCGGGCTTGCTCGAAAGCTACGCGTGCGACGCGGTCAATCTCAGGCTCGCTGTAGCGCATGGTGTTGAAAGCCGAGTGCGTGGAAGCATCGATCCCGCGAGGTTCGCCAAAGTACAATCCCCCGAGCAATTCTCTGACAAACAGGATATTGGCTCCCGCTACGATCGCCGCGCGCAAAGGGGAGCATTCGCTAAGCGAGCTGTATGCCATTGCCGGCCGAAGGTTCGCGAATCCGCCAAGCGCGATGCGGAGCTGCAGTAATCCCGCTTCGGGACGACGGTTTTGAGGAAGGGAATCGAATTTAGGCGAGCCTACAGCTCCCAGCAGGACTGCGTCACTATCCAGGCAAGCATCGAGCGTTGCCTTGGGGAGCGGGAATCCTGTTGCCTCCAGTGCGGCCCCACCTATTGGGAACTCCTGAGATTGAAACTCGAATCCGCTGATATCCGCAAGCGTGCGGATCACCTTCGTAGCAACCTTCATCACCTCAGGCCCGATGCCATCGCCGGGCAGAATCGTAACCTTCAGTCTCATTTCTCGAATCCTCATCCCAGAATGGGCGCGCCAACATTCGCCGTACTTGTGCTCGCACGAGCAGAACGCCGCTCGATGGGCAGCAACGAAATCAAGTCCTGGTCGTAAACGTTCTTCTTTCGGTCTGCAAGTTCTATAAACTGCGTGTAAGTCGCCTTCAACTCGGCCGGGTTCAACCGATAGCCAAGTTCGGCGTATCGAGCTTGTAATGCGTGCCGTCCTGAATGCTTTCCCAAAACGAGCTTCGTGCCCGGAGCGCCAACAGACTCAGGCGTCATGATCTCATAGCAGAGCGGGTTCGAAAGCATGCCGTGCTGGTGAATTCCAGCGGCATGGGCGAACGCATTGTCCCCAACTACTGGCTTATTCGGTTGCGGTCCGAAACTGATCATTCCCGCAAGCTGCTGACTCGCCCCGTAGAGCAGTTTTGTATCGATGCCGGTTTGATACGGCAGACGATCACCGCGGACGCGCATGACCATCACGATTTCTTCGAGAGCAGCATTGCCGGCTCGTTCTCCGATGCCGTTGATCGTGCACTCCACCTGGCGTGCTCCTGCATCAACGCCGGCTAACGTATTAGCGACTGCGAGTCCAAGGTCATCGTGGCAATGCACCGAGACGACGGCTTTGTCGATGTTACTAACCTTCTTGCAGATGTTTCTGATCAAGGCGCCGTACTCGGAAGGCAGCGTGTAACCGACCGTATCGGGAATGTTCAGTGTCGTTGCACCTGCTTCGATCGCAGTGTCCAAAACCTCGCAAAGGAAATCGAAGTCTGAACGCGTGGCATCTTCGGGCGAAAACTCTATGTCCTCGCAACGTGACTTAGCGAGAGATACGACTTCGCGAACTTGTTGAAGCGCCTCTGCGCGGGTGATTTTTAGCTTGTACTCGAGATGTATGTCGGAGGTCGCCAGGAAGGTGTGAATGCGAGGACGCTCGGCATCGCGGACTGCCTCCCATGCACGCTCAACATCTTCTCGTTTGCAACGAGCCAATGCAGCAATGCTTGGCCGCCTGATTTCGCGGGCAATTTGCTCCACCGCAGCGAAGTCTCCCCGGGAAGCGATTGGAAAGCCGGCCTCAATCACATCAACTCCGAGCGCATCGAGGGTCCGCGCCATCTGCAGTTTTTCGAGAATGTTCATACTGCATCCCGGAGACTGCTCGCCATCGCGTAGGGTTGTGTCGAAGATTGTGAGTCGTTCCATGGCTCTCCTCAATTAGCTAAATGGCCACCAGACATTCTCAAGGCCGACTACCTATAATCCAAGCTTATAATTGTTATGGAATCATAATGTGACATGTTAGTATATGTTTCGCTTATAGCCGCATAAGTCACTCTGCGTGCCGGAATGGACCTCTTCCAACTCCAGACGTTTATGGCCGTGGTGCAGGAAGGAAGCTTCTCCCGCGCTGCGCAAAAGCTACATCGCAGCCAGCCCGCCATTAGCCAAACGATCCGCAAGCTGGAGCAAGAGCTGGGGGAGCCGCTCTTGGATCGTTCCTCGCGCGACGGAACTCTTACCGATGCGGGCCAAGTAGTTTACGAGTACGCGCAGAAGATGGTGAACCTGCGCACCGAGGCGCAAGGAGCCCTGACAGAGCTGCGCCAGCTCTATAGCGGCAAGTTAAGCATCGCTGCGAACGAATTTACGTGTCTATATCTGTTACCGGTGCTAGATGAGTTTCGCAGGCTATATCCGACGATCAAGATTACGGTCTTGCGCTCCCTCGCCAGCCGGATTCCAGACGAGCTCCTGAATCACAACGCCGAGTTGGGAGTGATCTCGTTCCGTCCAAACTCGCCGGAGTTACAGTCGATTTGCGTTTACAGCGACCAGCTCACTTTTATCGTTCATCGTAAGCACCCGCTGAGCGGACAATCACGCGTGAAGATTCAGCAACTTGGTGCGGAGGTTTTCATCGCGCACAACGTGCAATCCCCTTATCGCCTGAAGGTCATCGACGCTTTTCGGAGATCGAAGACACCACTAAACATGAACGTAGAGCTGCCCACGATCGAATCGATTAAGAAGTTTGTGGCGATGGGAAATGGCGTGGCCTTGCTGCCGCGCATTTCTGTGCAGGAAGAGCTCGGGCCGAAGCTAGTGAACGTGCCTGTGCCCGAGTTGCAATTTGAGCGAAAGTTGCGAATCGTCTATCGCAAACGGTCAAAGCTCTCGCACGCAGCGAAGGCGTTTCTGAAGGTCGCACAATCATTTGCTCAAACGCGCGAGGACTACACGTACGCAGTAGAGCGTTGAAGTGCGGCTCCAGCAGCGTCGGTCTACCGCTCTAGAGCGATACAATGCAAGCTTAAATTAAGGAGCAAGAATGTCTTTGATCAATGGTGATAAGTCGCGCGACAATCGCAGACACAAGAAAGTAGTGAAGATGCGCGAGAAGCGCGAGGCCCTGAAGGCGAAGCTGGCAGGAGCGCAACCTAAGAAAGCGAAGAGCTAGTCGTTATGGCGCAGCTGAGGGTGGCGGTGTCACAAGATTTCCGATTACGCACGCAGGGCCGACAAGGGAACCTGTATGTCCTCCAGTTTCACCGGCCTCACCTTGGGCAACGAACCACGATACATAGCAACTTCGTCGCAGGCGTGGAGGCGCGGGCACTTGAAACAATCCTTGTAGATCTTGTCGGGCAGAACCTCGCGACTGGCGTATTCAAAACCAAACTTCGCGAAGAAGTCCGGGATTCGGGTAAACAGGCACACGCATGTGATCTTGTGATGCTCGGCCTCTTCGAGGAGCGCATCGATCAAAACGCGGCCAGCGCCCTTACCTTTATGTTTCGGGTAAACGGCGATGGACCGGATCTCGGTCAAATGTCGTCCGTAGAAGTGCAGAGCGCCGCAGGCGATGATTTCGTCCCCGTCCTCGACCACAATAAAGTCACGAACATTTTCTGACAGTTCCGCGAGCGTCCGTGGCAGTAGAGTGCCGTCTGGCGAATATTCGCCGATGAGTTTGTGTATCTGCTCAACGTCCGGCAGGATCGCTCTACGCGTGAGCATGGAGTGCCTCCTGGAGGGCGCGAACGCGCTGTTCGAGATTTTCAAGAGCCGCTCGCACCTGTGCGGGAGCGGTACCGCCTGGAACATCGTGACAACCAAGAACAGCTTCCAGCGTGATCGCTGAATAAAAGTCACGATCAAACGCCGGACTGAACTGCTTCAAATCCTCCAAACTCAAATCGGCAAGCTCACAGCTACGATCAAAGCAGAGGCTCACGGCCTTACCAATAGATTCATGCGCTGTGCGAAAGGGAACTCCCTTCGTCGCGAGATAGGTGGCAGCAGCCATTGCATTCATGAAGCCGCACTCGGCGGCAGCGCCCATTCGAGCGAAGTCAAACTTGACATCGCGCATGAAGCCGATTGCAGTCTGGACGCACTGCAATGATGTGTCCGCAGCGTCGAACACTGGCTCCTGGGTCTCCTGCAGATCCTTGTTGTAGGCGAGCGGCAAGCCTTTCGCCGTCATGAGCAACGATGTTGCCGCTGCAGCGAGCCTTCCCGATTTCCCTCGGATGAGTTCAAGCGCGTCCGGGTTCATCTTCTGTGGCATCGCGCTGCTGCCCGTCGAGTACGTTTCGGGCAGCTGCACGAATCCGAACTCCCGCGTGGAGAACAGAATCATCTCTTCTGCCCAGCGGCTTAGATGAACGCCGAGCAGTGAGGCTGACTGCACGAACTCAATGGCGAAATCACGATCGCTGGTCGCATCGATGCTGTTCGCTGTGGGAGCCGTGAAGCCCAGCTCCGTAGCCATCGCGTTACGGTCCAGCGATAGCGTAGCTCCGGCAATTGCGCCAGATCCCAACGGACAAAAGTTCAATCGTGCCCGGCAATCTAGGAAGCGCGAATGATCGCGCAACAGCATCTGGGCATAAGTCATTAACCAATGGGCAACGAGCACTGGCTCTGCTGCTTGGAGATGTGTATGCGCCGGCACCACTGATTTTCCCGCAGTTATTGCCCTCTCGAGGATCGCTTCTACAAGGTCGACGAGCTTGAGTCCAAGCTGATCGATCGCGCCACGCACGAACAGGCGCAGATCGGTTGCGATCTGCTCGTTGCGGCTGCGGCCGGCGTGGAGCTTGAGCCCCGCATCGCCGGCTAGTTCAACCAGCCTGCGTTCAAGAAAGTGATGGACGTCTTCGGCTTCGCTGTCCTCGAGAAAGCGGGGATCGCTCTCCACCGCATGCTTCACATGCGCAAGAGCGTCGAGCAGCGACTTGAGTTCTGCTGCGGAGAGAACACCAACGGCCGCAAGCGCACGGGCGTGTGCGCTGCTTGCAGCTATCTCCTGGGGCAGCAGTCGCTTGTCAAACGGAAACGACCGCTGCCACTGCTCGAATTCTGGATTCAAAGGTCGGCGAAACCGGCCTGACCACATCTTCACGCCGTCATCGCCTCTTCTTCCGGAGTCTGCTTGCGCAGGATCGCTCGGGAGCGGGCCGGCAAACCGAGAATGCGGATGAATCCGGCAGCGTCCTTCTGGTCGTAACTCTCGCCCATGGTGAACGACGACAGGTCAGTCCGATAGAGCGAGTACTCCGATTTACGCCCTGTGACGGAGACATTGCCCTTATAAAGGCTGAGTGCCACCGTGCCCGTCACTTCCTTTTGCGTGCTGCTAACGAATGCATCCAGCGATTCTCGCAACGGCGTGAACCAAAGTCCGAAATAGACGAGTTCCGCATACTTGAGAGCAAGGTGCTGTTTGAAGTGCATCAGATCGCGATCGAGGCACAGGGCTTCGAGTTCACGATGAGCCGTGAGGATCAGCGTGCCGCCCGGAGTTTCATAGCAGCCGCGTGACTTGATGCCGACAAAGCGATTCTCGACCAGATCGACGCGCCCCACGCCGTTGCGCGCTGCGATCTCGTTCAGTTTTTCGAGCAGGACAACCGGATCGAGACTCTTCCCATTTACGGAAACAGGCACACCGTGAGCGAAGTCGATCTCCACCTGCTCCGCTTTGTCCGGAGCGGATTGCGGAGACGTCGTCCACTGCCACGTAGTCTCCAGTGGTGCGTTAGCTGGATCTTCCAATTCACCGCCTTCATGGCTGATGTGCAGCAGATTGCGATCACGGCTATGAATCTTCTCGCGGCTTGCGGCCACAGGAATTCCATGGCTCTCTGCGTATGCGAGACAGTCCTCGCGCGATTTGAGGTTCCATTCGCGCCATGGAGCAATGACCTTCAGCTGCGGAGCAAGAGCCTGATACGCATGCTCGAAGCGCACCTGATCGTTGCCTTTGCCGGTACAGCCGTGTGCAACCGCAGTGGCGTTCTCCTCGAGCGCAACTTCCACCTGGTGCTTGGCGATTGCCGGACGCGCGAGTGATGTGCCCAGCAGGTATTTATGCTCATACACTGCGCCTGCCGCGATCGCCGGGAAGACGTAGTCAGCGAGGAACTCCTCGCGCATGTCGCGTACTACGACCTTCGCCGCACCGGTCTTGTACGCCTTGGCGACGACCGCGTCGAGGTCCTCGCCTTGTCCAACGTCGGCGACCATGGCGACCACCTCGCAAGCGTAGTTTTCCTTGAGCCAGGGAATGATGATGGAAGTATCGAGACCTCCGGAATAAGCAAGTACAACTTTCTCAGGCATGAATTCTCCTCGGTTTTTTCTGGCCCGTCGCAATACGCGGTGTATTTCCGCCAAGCAGCATCAGCATAATGGCTTTCTGCACATGCAGACGATTCTCGGCCTGGTCAAAGACAACAGAGCGCGATGAGTCGATGACTGCGTCGGTAACTTCTTCTCCGCGATGTGCGGGCAAACAATGCATGAAAATCGCGTGGGGTGCGGCGTGGGCAAAGAGTTTGTCGTTTACCTGGAACGCACCGAAGATCTGCTTGCGTGGCACCGCTTCGCGCTCCTGGCCCATGCTGGCCCACACGTCCGTGTAGATCGCGTCGGCGCCGCTCACAGCCTTCTGCACGTCGGTGAGCACCTGAATCGTCGCTCCGGTTGCGGCAGCGATTTTCTTGGCTTGTTTCACGATCTCCGGCTTCGGACCATACCCTTCGGGGGTTCCAACCCGAATCGCGCTTCCAGTGCACGCCGCCGCCAGCAGGAGTGAGTGCGCAACATTATTTCCATCGCCAACATAAGCGAGCGTAACGTTGCGCAGTTCTCCGAATTTTTCCTGGAGCGTCAAGTAGTCGGCAAGCGCCTGGCAGGGATGCTCGAGGTCGCTCAAAGCATTGATTACCGGAATGCCGGCGTGTTCGGCCATTCCCGTAACGGTCGAGTGTGCAAACGTGCGCAATACCACGCCATCGACCCAGCGCTCAAGGTTATGAGCGATGTCGCTGAGCTTCTCTCTCGCGTCGATTCGGGACGCCGTCTGATCGACGAAGAACGCATGTCCACCAAGGCTGGTGATGCCAGCTTCAAAGGTGAGCCGCGTTCGCAGCGAGGGCTTTTCGAAGAACATCACTACCTGCTTGCCTGCGAGGGCTCCGCGAAAGTCAACTGGGCGAGTCTTGATCAGCGCGGCTAAATCAAGCACGCTGCTAATCCCCGAGGGGCCGAGGTCGTTGATGGAAATCAGGTCCTCACACCACGACTGCATCTCCGGCATCGGGTTCACCGGGATCTGAGTTACGGGTCGAGTGCTCAATGTGTGCTCCCTTGCGCAATGAGTTCACCTTGCGGTGCCGCTTGCGCTTCTTTTTTCATGTAGTGCTTCTCGAGTTGCTTCAGTGTTGCGTCCAAAGCTTTTACGACTTCATCAATGTGTTTCTTAGCGATCGTGTATGCCGGCAGGAAGCGCAGGGTGGTCTCGTGGGTGCGATTGATGATGACGCCGCGCTTCAGCATTGCTGGAACGACTACCTTCGCCAGATCCGCGGAGTCAAGTTCCGCCGCAACCATCAGGCCCAGGCCACGGACTTCACGAATCGACCTGTGCTTTTTCTTGAGGGCTTCGAGCTTCTTGACGAAGTACCTGCCCAGTTCGCAATTCGACTTGACCAGCTTCCTCTTCTCGATCTGATCGATGACGGTGCAAGCGACTGCGCACGCCAGGGGACCGCCGCCAAACGTAGTGCCGTGCATGCCAGGCTTCAGAGCGCTTGCGGCTTCGTTGGTGGTGAGGAACGCGCCAAGTGGTAGTCCGCCTGCGATGGGTTTTGCGACGGTGACAACGTCGGGCTTAATGTCGTAGTGCTGATAAGCGAACCATTGCCCGGTGCGGCCGAGCCCGCTTTGAATTTCATCGAGCAGGAGCAGTGCACCGCTGCCAGCGGTAAGCGCTCGAGCAGTTTCCAGAAACTCGCTGGAAACTAACTGGATGCCGCCCTCGCCTTGAACAACTTCGATCGCCACCGCGCAAACGCTCTCGTTGAATTTCTGCTTCAGATCTTCCACGTCGTTGAACGTGACGAATTCCACGCCTGGAAGAACCGGAGCATAGGGATCGCGGTACTTTGCCTGTCCGGTGGTCGAGAGCGATCCATAGGTGCGCCCGTGGAACGAGTTTTCCATGGCAAGCACGCGCCACTTCGACTCTGACCCAGCGGTTGCCTTCATCTTCGCGTAAGCGCGCGCGAGTTTGAGCGCGCCTTCCCACGCTTCCGTGCCGCTGCTCGAGAAGAACACGCGATCCATACCGGAGATTCGCGTCAGCCGCTCCGCAAGCGGAGCGGTGAATTCGTGGAAGAAGAGGTTGGAAGAATGAATCAGCCGCGCCGACTGCTTCGCAATCGTCTTCAGCACCGCACGATCGCCGTATCCAAGGGCATTTACCCCGATGCCCGTGATGAAGTCGAGATACTTGAGGCCGCCGGCGTCGTAAAGATAGACATCCTTGCCGTGCTCGAGCAGCAATGGAACGCGATCGTATGTCGGCAGCAGAAGCTGCGCCTCTTTTTGTTTTGCGTCTGCCAGTTTCATGCCACCATCACCTCGGTGCCGCAGTCGATCTTGCAGGTGTAAAAGTCCGGGAGCAGCCCAACTGCGCTCGCCGGAAGAATGCGCACCCGACCCACTCCACGCCGCAGCGCTTCCTGGCAGGCTTCCAATTTAGGAAGCATTCCGCCACGAATCACGGAAGTCTTGACGAGATCCTCAATCTGCTTGATCTGCAGCCACCGGATCACCGAGCCATCAGCGCTCTTTACGCCCGGGACGTCAGTCAGGAAGATAAGGGCGTGCGCGCGGCACGCGACGGCACAAGCCGCGGCGGTCTGATCGGCATTCACGTTGTAATACTGACCATCGGTGCCCAGTGCAACGCTAGAAATCACGGGAATTCCACCAGCGTTCCAAATCGATTCAATCCAGCGCGGATCGGCGGAGCAGATCTCGCCCACAAACCCGAGGTCGCAGCCATTTGTCTTCTTCTTCCGAGCACGGAAGCTGAGACCATCGGCACCACAAATCCCAATCGCGGGTTTGCCGAGCGCTGCAATTTCAGCGACCAGAGCTTTGTTTACTTTGCCGGCCAAGACCATCAAGGCAACATCGCGCGTTTCCGAATCAGTAACGCGCAGGCCATTCACGAAACTGCTTTCTTTCCCAAGCTGGTGCAGCGTGCGCGTAAGCTCCAGGCCCCCGCCATGCACGACCGCCACCTGATGATGATTTCCGTCAGCAAGCTCGACTATGGCCCGCGCGCATTTGTGGGCGAGTTCCTTATTGTCGAGGGCTGCGCCGCCGATCTTGACTACGACTCTCAATTCAATCCATCCTTTTCGTCGAAGCCGAACATTACGTTCATGTTCTGCACCGCCTGACCGGCTGCGCCTTTCATCAGGTTGTCGAGGCACGAGACCACGACCAGCCGTTTGCCATCTGCGCTGAGGTTGAAACCCACGTCGCAATAGTTGGTGTGCAGCGAGTAGCGAATTTGCGGCAGCTTGGCGCCAAAGATCCGGACCCACGGCCTGCCTGCATAGGACTTGAGGTAAATCGACTCGATCTCCGCCGAAGTCAGCGCCTGCTCCAGCCGCACGTAAATCGTGGATAGGATTCCCCGTGGAATCGGAAGGAGATGAGGCGTGAAGGTCAGCTCGTCATCCTGCAAGTTGAGCTGCTCGAGGATTTCTCCGAGATGCCGGTGCGTGAAGACGCCGTATGCGGAGAGATTGTCCGCCACTTCGACAAAGTGGGTCGTAGCCGTCGGCTGCTTACCTGCACCAGATACTCCCGATTTGGAATCGCAAACGATGCCTGCACTGCGATTGACCACGCCTGCCGCAACCAGCGGAGCTAGTGCGACGATGACCGAGGTTGCATAGCAACCCGGATTCGCGATCAGCGTCGATCCAGAGATCTGATTCGAGCGAAGCTCGGGTAGACCATACACAGCCTTGCCCGCGACCGCGTTAGCCACTGCCGGATCAGAATCATGAAAACCATAAATCGCCCGATGAGCTTCCTGCTTCAACCGCCACGCGCCGCTCAAATCAATTACTCGCATTCCCCGCTTGAGCGCCTCAGGTGCCCACTCTCGCGAAGTCTCGTGGGGAGTAGCGAGGAACAGCAGGTCGACTTTGTTCTCGCTCAGCTTCTGCCACTCGAACGGATGGACGCGCAGTTGTCCATTGCCGAGCACGTGCGGGTAGTACTCGGTGAGATCGGCAGAGTTGCCCGACTCACGAGACAAGAGCAGAGGCTTTCCCAGATGAGGATGTCGCCCAAGAATGCGCGCGAGTTCAAATCCGGCATAACCGGTCGCGCCAACGACCGCGGTTTGGAGTTGCGCGCTCACTAAACAAGCATCTCCCTTAGGCGGTTAGCCACACGCTCCGCGTGGTGTTTGTTCTCGCAGATGATCAGGATGGTGTCGTCGCCGGCAATGCTTCCCAGCATCTCCTCCCAGCCCTCAGCATCGAGCGCGGCGGCAACTGGCTGTGCGCTGCCAACGCTGGTTTTGAGCACAAGTTGGTTCTGCGCCTCGCGGACGCTCAATACAAATTCGCGAACCAGTCGTTCCGCGGAGGGAAGCGCTGTTTCACCTGCTACTTGAGCGGGAAGGGAATAGCCGTTGCCGGTCTTGACGATTCCAAGCTCATGGATGTCGCGCGAAAGAGTAGCCTGGGTGACCTGCTGCCCCTGGCGCGCAAGAGCGCGCCGCAGGTCCTCCTGGTTTGCGACTTTTCCGTTTTCAATCAGTTGCAAAATCAACTGTTGCCTCGTCAGCTTGGACATGATGCATGAATATGCATCTCTATGTATAAATATTCGACTCCTTCTGTGTCAAATAGTTTCGGCAGATTTTTGATCGGTCTGAGTATCCAGCAAGGTGCGTTTAAGTCCCCGATTACCTTGAACTTGTATGTACTTCGGGAGGAAACTGGCGTATCCTGCGGCAGCTCTCAATAGACAAAATCAGGAGACCCCAAAACCATGGCCACGCCGGGACAGGAAGCAGCAGAGGAAAAGCGAAGTTCACCGCGAAAAGAGATCAAAGTTCCTGCAAGGCTACACGCGGACGGAAACGGTATTTCCGCGGAAGCGCTGAACCTGAGCCAGTCCGGCATCTTTCTCGATTGCGACACCAAAGTCAGCGAAGGCAGTGCGGTGGACATCGTGATGATCCTGCCCAAAGAGATCACCGGGGAGGCGGCCAAGTGGGTCTGCTGCCACGCCACCGTAAATCGAGTGGAAGACCAAAGGTCAGAGGGACGTTATGGCGTTGCGGCAACTGTGGACCGCATCCAGGCCATGCCTGAGCTTACCTGGCCGGAGGTCGATCGGCGCATCGCCGATCGCCGAACAGCGGACCGACGTGTTGTTGCACGCGCAGGGCAGGACAGACGGCGGCGTGAGAGACGCAACCCTTCTTCCAAGTAGCGAACTCTTAGAGACGCTGCACTACCGTAACTCCCACAATTGATCCCTTTCGACTGACTTAAGTACAACTACTTATTCCAAGCTCCAGTTGCGCAGCTCACAATTGAGTTAATCCCCTGGAGCTTTCATTGAGCGCCACCACTGTAGCTTTGGATTTGCAATCGGCGACCCAGATGTCAGCCCGTGCCGGTTCTGAAGCAAAGCTCCGAAAAACTTCGCGTTTTCGCAAGCCTCTTCTCTGGATCGCCTCCTTCCTCGTTTTCACCTTCTCTTTCATTCTCGACTTGGGGATGGTTCCTACCGCTTCCATGGAGGGAACGGTTCTCGTCGGCGACCATCTGCTCATGTTCAAACTTCCGTACGGTCCCCGCGTCCCGTTTACGGAGCTTCGACTGCCTCAATGGCGAACTCCCCAACCTGGGGAAATCGTTGCGTTCCGCAGTCCGGTGGAAGCTGGAGAGATTTATCTCAAGCGAGTAATCGCCGGAGCGGGCGATGTAGTTGCCCTTCATGGCGGAGTGCTTTACGTGAACGGCATCCGCTGGCGAGAATCGTACGCGCGTGTGCGTCCCGGCCGACGCTGGACCTGGCAGGAGAATATTGGCCCGTATCGAGTGCCAGCTGGATCGTTGTTTGTCCTTGGAGACAATCGCGATAACTCGGAAGACAGCCGGTACTTTGGCCCGATACCCGTGGAGAGTGTTCTGGGTGAGCCGCTCGTGGTTTTCTGGTCGTACGATGCGCCCAGCTCCGCATGGCTCGATCCGAACTGGCTGCATCAAGTGCGTCTTTATGCGTCGGCGCTGAGTCACATAGCTCAGATTCGCTGGCGCCGGACGGGCATGCTTCTCTGCCTCAAGTGATACACTTTTCGTTTCCCGTCCTCGTAAACGACCTGAAGGACCCGAGTGCTTGGCCCAATCCACAGCCCAGAAAACTAACCGCCGACCCGTCACTTACGCTCAAGCCGGTGTAGATATCAGCCGCGCCGACCGCGCCAAGCAGCGCATCAAGTACCTCGCGCAAAAGACCTTCAACCGCAACGTTCTCAGCGACATCGGCAGCTTTGGCGGGTTGTTCTCGCTCGGGCAGAAGTATCGCGATCCAGTACTGGTTTCGAGCGCTGACGGAGTGGGTACCAAACTCAAGGTCGCCTTTGAGATGAATCTGCACCACACCGTCGGCGGCGACCTCGTGAATCACTGTGTCAACGACATTGCTGTGCAAGGCGCCACGCCGCTCTTCTTTCTGGACTACTTCGCCAGCGGAAAACTCGATCCGGAGGTAACTGAGAAAGTAGTTGCTGGTCTGGCCGACGCATGCCGCCAGAACGGATGTGCACTAATCGGCGGAGAGACCGCAGAGATGCCCGGCTTTTATACGGACGGTGAGTACGACATCGCCGGCTTCATCGTCGGCGTCGTCGAACGCGATCGCATCATTACAGGCGAGAGAGTGCAGATTGGTGACGTGATCGTTGGCCTGGCTTCCAACGGACTCCACACCAACGGATACTCTCTCGCGCGCAAACTCTTCTTTGAAATAGCCCGTTACACACCAGAGACCTTCGTTAGCGACATAAAAAACAAGGCCGGCAATGAACTGATGCGCACTCACAAAAGTTATTGGCCCGTCGTGCGTCGCCTGATGGACGCCGACGCCGTGGCCGCTATGGCTCACATCACCGGTGGAGGCATTACAGAAAACCTGCCTCGAGTTCTGCCCAAGGGAACAGCAGCGAACATTCAGCTAGGATCCTGGCCAGTACAACCCGTCTTCCAACATCTGAAAAAGCTCGGTAACGTGGACCAGGAAGAGATGATGCGCACGTTCAATATGGGAATCGGCATGATCTTGGTTGTGCCACCACCGAAGTTCAAGCGCGTGCAGAGCATTCTCGATCGCATTAATGAGAAGGGCTATACGATTGGGCGGATCGTGAAGGGCGATCGCAAGGTTATTTACTCGTAAAGCTTTCACCAAGGAGAATACGGGAGGCACGGAGAAAAGCGAAAAGGGCCTGTGATTTATTCGTGAGGCGTAGCCCTCATCGGCCGCCACGAACCGGATGAAAACCACAAAGGACACGAAGGGAGGGCTTTTCTCCCACTTGCCTTCGTGATACTTCGTGCCCTTCGTAGTTGATTTTGTTTCTCCCGTGTCTCGGGGTGAAGACTTCCTGAAATGAAACGAATCGGCATTCTTCTCTCTGGCCGCGGTTCCAACTTCATCGCCATTGCCGACAACATCGCGACGGGAAAGATCCCCGGCGCTGAGATCGCTGTCGTGATCTCGAACAAGCCCTATGCACCTGGGCTTCAGGCGGCTGAACAGCGCGGGCTCAACGCGCACGTAATCCAGAGCAAGGGGTTATCTCGGACCGAGCACGATGCGGCGATGGTCGCCTGCCTGCGTGAGCACAACGTTGATTTGGTCTGCCTGGCGGGATACATGCGCCTCATCTCGCCGGCTTTTCTCGAAGCTTTTCCCAATCGGGTCCTGAACATCCATCCGTCGTTGTTGCCAGCGTTTCCCGGACTTGACGGGCAGCGTCAGGCGCTTGAATACGGCGTGCAGGTTAGTGGATGTACCGTGCACTTCGTCGACGAAAACCTAGATCACGGCGTCATCATCACGCAACGCTCAGTCCCAGTCCTGCCCGATGACGACGAACACAGCCTCGCAGAGCGAATCCTGGAGCAGGAACACATCGCGTACAGCGAGGCCATCCGCATGGTGCTGAGTGGGGAATATGAGATCTCGGGACGACGATATTTGCGGAAGGGGATTTCAGCCGGAGCGCGGGAAAGCGAAGAGAAGCTCTAAGCCCTTGTGGCACAGCCGCCCCGGCTGTGGCAGTCGCATCCAAATAAATGATGCGAATTTGACCAGTCCCCTCGTTAACACACCCCTCTTTAACTTTCGGTACTCAAAACCAAAAGCCACAGCCGGGGGCGGCTGTGCCACTAGGGCTTTTAAATCCCTTGATCGGTGGATGTAGTTCTTGTAGCTCCTTTGACTTTATCGTCCCTCGTGTCCGATTCCCCACACCGTGTTCTCCCACATACGCACTTTCCAGCAAAACGTCCGCTAACTCCCTCTGAATCAACGCACCCTGAAATGGTCCTCTATCTGCGATTACGCATGGCGACTGCGTAAGCAGCGGAGGTGATCAGGTGAAAAACTTCAAGAGCTCTGTCTCAACGTCAATGGAGCGCGCCGCAATCCGGGTGGCTCCGAGTGGCAAGGCGGCAACGAAAGCATTCGCTGCTTTGCTGATCCTCGAACTTGCAATGGGAACTTTTGGGTGTTCCAAAGCGAAACCCGCAGCCCAGAATTCGCAAAACTCTTCCAATCAAACCGTCGCGAGCATCGCGGCGTCGGCGGTACCCAGTGTTGCTCCCGTCACGGCGAACCCGCCAGGAAGGGCGCAGAAGAAGTCGGTAAGAGGTCCAGTGCGGAAGCTTCCCCGTACCCTTCTCTACACTGACGCCGATTCCGGCTTCTCCTTCGCTTATCCGCGCAAGTCTGCATTGAAGGTCGGACAACGCGCGGAGTTGGAGGCGATCGGAATGGAATGGCTTCCAATAAACTTCGTGCAGCAGGGTGGAACCACGGTGACCATGCTGGAACTCCCCAGCAACACGAAGGAGCAAGAAGTTTCTGGTGAATTCTTCGCAGTGAGCGTCCACAACGGCCTGACGGCGGAGCAGTGCGGAAGGTTCGCAGACGAGTCAAAGTCCGGCGACAATTCGAGTGCGCAGCAAGCCAATGCGATGCCGATCTCCCGGATCAGCCTGCACGGATTCGAATATTCCGAATTGAACCGCCAAACCGAACAGGGAAGTGCGAAGTACTATCACCGCTTCGTGCCTGGATCTGGAGAGATCAGTTCCTGCTACGAGTTCACACTCGCAGTGAGAGCTCCGGAGAAGAAGGCGGAAGGCGAGATGGCTTCAGCCAGCTCGGAGACACAGACTGCGCAGGTTGAGAAGAAGGATGATTTTGCCAGGCTGGAACGGGTTCTGGCTTCGGTGAAGATCAAGGCCGATTCTGAACCGGCGAAGGTGGCTGCTACGAAGGACAAGATCGAGGAACGCTCCGCGACAAACAACAATGAAGCAACCGAGACCATAAAGACGGTTGCCAAGGACGAAGCCAATCCTCGATAGCTTCGTCAGTTGGAAGGGCCGGATTCAGAAATGAATCTGGCCTTTGTTTTGCGGTTGTTCCGAAGTTGTGGCACAGCCGCCCTAGGTTGTGTGGTTTTGACTTTCTACTTACTCCTCTCTCCACAACCAGGAATAATCCTCAGGGCATTTGTATGGCTGGCTCCGAGAACAAAGCAGGAATTTTCGACGAGCGAGGAAGCAAAACTATTTGTGGCACAGGCGCCCTCGGCTGTGGCAGTCTTGTGCGGCTCATCTATCGTCGAAACCCCCACATTTTCAAGTAGACGACACACCGCACTTCGTTACCCTTCGCACTTACGAAGATCTTGTTCTGCCACCTGAAGCGCGAGATCTCGCTTACAAACATTGCCTTTACGATCACCTGCGGCTGGTTCACATGCATTCTGTTGTGATCATGCCGACACATGTCCTAATATTCACGCCCCTTCGCGACAAGGATGGGCAATCATTTCGCCTCGCAAAGATCATGAATGGCATCCAGGGAGCTTCGGCTCACAGCATCAATAAATTGCTTGGAAGGAGCGGCCATCTTTGGCAGGACGAGTCCTTCGATCATGTCATCGAATCTGACGAGGAGATGAACAACAAGCTGTTCTATATCCTTACCAATCCGATGGATGCTGGCCTATCTAAATACCCAGAAGATTATCCCTGGCTGTGGAGAGGGTAAGGAGTACCAACGAAAGTCAAAATCACACAGCCGAGGGCGGCTGTGCCACAAACTTCAACACCATCTTCACGTACAAATTTCGGCGAAGCCCGCAAACTCTATCGCTGCGTTAGTGGTCCATTCACCTCTTCCGCTTGCCGGAATTCCTTGCTCCCACTGCGGTCTTACTTCCCGAGCGGGCGTGATTCTTCTGTTGCCCACCTCTTGAGTTTCGGCTTGCGTTTCCGCTTCCGGAATTCCCGCTTGCGGAGTGTTTGCTGCCTGTCTCTTGCTGCTGCGGCGCGAACATTAACAACAGGCTGGGCTTGCCGCCGTCGCGGCTTAACGGTGTGAGATGGACGTCGAACATCACGCTGGAGCGCTTCAGTTTCAGTTCCTGATTGCGCAATAAAGTCGGGGTCTTGCCTTCATTCATGGCTTTGCGCCGCCGGACCAGCGCATCGCGAAGATTCGGTTGGATAGGAAGCTGTCCGAGTTCCAATCCAATCACAGAGCCTGCCTGAAGATCGAAGAGCCTCTGCGCGGCTGAGTTCCAAAACTGCACTTTGCCATCGCTGTCCAGAACAGTGACCGCCCAGGGCATGCGCTCCAGCGTCTCGGCGTAGCGGCTATTGACCGAGTCGAGTTCGCGGGTACGGAATTCGAGCTCCTCGTTCATATTCTCCAGCTCTTCGTTTAACGATTGCAGCTCTTCGTTGGTGGTCTCGAGTTCTTCGTTGGTGGACTGGAGTTCTTCGTTGGTGGTCTCGAGCTCTTCATTGGTGGACTGGAGTTCTTCGTTGGTGGTTTCCAGTTCTTCGTTGGCGGACTGTAGCTCTTCGCCGGTGGCCTCGAGTTGTTCGATGGTGGTCTGTAACTTCTCGCGATGGCTGACGTCTTCGGCGTAGATGAGCGAGCCAACGCGTTCGCCGTTTTCGCCATTCACAGGACGAATACTGACCGCGAGCATATGTTGTTCGTCATCGGTCTTGATCAGGCAATCGAACTTTACGTGCGGCATGGGATTCCGATGACTCTGCTCCAGCCTTTGGACCAATTCGGGACAGCGCGAGGCCAGCGCAGAGTCGGCTACATGCTGCCCGACCAGCTTGCTGCCGGAGAGCCCCCACAGGGCGAGCGCCGATTTGTTTTCCGTAAGCAGCACATCGTTGACATCGAGCGAGAAGATGCCGGGTTCCAAAACTTCGAGCAGGGCCGAGTAGTAGAGCTTGACTCGTGCCATTTCCTGGTCACGAGCCGAGTTTTCATTTGGGGCCATAAGTTCATCCTTCCGATGCGAAGAGGTACGGGGTATCTCCCGGCCGTCTTCGGCGTGATTCTTGCGGAAGATGCGCCAGCGGGAATCGACCGGCTTGAACAGCGTCGAATTGCTGAGCTTCGACTCGGATTTACCGAGAAATAATATCCCTCCTGGATCGAGGGCGTAATGCAGGCGATTCAAGATATGCGTTTGCGTGATGGAATCAAAGTAAATCAGGACATTGCGGCAGACGATCATCTGCACGTGGGAGATGGGCGCGTCGCCGGCGAGATCGCTGCGTCCGAAGATCAGCATGCGGCGAATATCCCGATTCACGCGCGGCAACGGCCCTGAGGAAAAGTACTTGTGCCGCCATTCCGGACGCACACGTCGCAACCGCTCCGGCGGATACTCTCCGCGCCGTGCGATGTTCAGCGCAGCATCGTCAACATCGGTGGCGTAAATCTTGATGTCGAATTCGGAGATGCGCGCCCCGAAATATTCGGCCACAAGAATCGCCAGCGAGTAAACTTCTTCGCCGGTCGAGCAGCCCCCTACCCACGCGCGAAAGCTGTCGCCGGTGCGCAGGCGTTTCAGTAAGAAGGGCAGGATGTCATCCGCGATGACATCCCACGCCGCGGGATCGCGGAAGAACTCGGTAACGTTGATGAGAATCGTGTCGAGGAGCTGATTGGTCTCAGCCGGATTTGCGCGAATGTAGTCGACATATGCGGCGTAATCCGGGAGCGCAAGCTGCCCCATGCGCTTGCGCAGTCTCCGCTCCAAGGTGGTGGGCTTGTATCCGCGCAGGTCGAACTCGCGCTCTTCGGCGAGTAAATGCAAAAACTCTTCGAGGTTCAAGGCACCTCATCCTTGAGCGCAGAGCATGGAAATCTTCGGTGCGATCGCCCGCGCCGGCATCACGAAATCTGCGCATCCGGTTTCGATTCCATGCTCCGGCATCGACGGGAACATGGAATCTGCAGGGTCCTGCACGATGGTGCTTGCTCCCGAAAGCTTCATGGAACGCAACCCATCAGAACCATCGCGTCCAGATCCCGATAGTAAAACAGCGATCATCTTCAGGCGCTTCTGTTTGGCTAACGAGTCGAACAATACATCCACTGAGGGCCGATGCATTTGTACCGGTCCACTTGAAGATAGATGCAGCCGGCCGCTTTCTAGCACAAGGTGGAAATCGGGCGGAGCAATATAAGCGACACCGGCGCGGAGAAGTTCACCTTCTTCCGCTTGCTTCACTTGCCAATGCGCGATACGGCCCAATATGTGCGGTAGAAACGACTTGGCGCGCGGATCAAGGTGAACCACGATCAGCAGGCAGACGTGCGGAATCAGTGGCAGATCGGGCAGCAACTGCAGCAGGCCGTTGATGCCTCCAGCAGACGCTCCTATAGCGACGACGCACACAAGCGGAGTGCGTTTCAGCCGCGGCTTCGATGCCGCCAACGCCATCTTGTGCCACTTCCGTTCTACCCAACATCGTTTGGGTTAAAGCGCCATCTATGGATTTTGTGCGCTAGCCATATTACACACCCAAAGGCATCGTAGCGGACATCTTTAATTGGCTGGGCTGCCTCCAACCCCCATTGGGAGTCCAATTCCATGCACGACATCGTCGTGATCGGCGCCTCAGCTGGGGGAGTGGAAGCCCTCACAGAAATCGTCAGCCCACTTTCAGCAGACATCAAAGCCGCGATCTTCGTGGTAGTCCACGTTTCGCCAGACAGTACTGGACTGCTCCCCAACGTCCTGAATCGTCGTTCCATGGTTCCCGCTGTCCAAGCTCAGGATGGTGTCATTGTGGAGCCTGGCAGGATCTATGTTGCTCCGCCTGATCGACACTTGATCCTGGAGGAAGGCGAGATGAGGGTGGTGCGTGGACCCAAACATAGCCGCCATCGTCCAGCGATTGATTTGCTGTTTCGGACCGCGGCTCGCAATTATGGAGAGCGCGTGATCGGCGTGGTTCTGACCGGTTTTCTCGATGATGGCAGCTTCGGTTTGCTGGCCATCAAGAATGCTGGCGGCATCACGATCGTCCAAGATCCCAACGATGCGCAAGTAGCTTCTATGCCAAAGAGTGCACTACACCAGGTGCAACCTGACTACTGCGTCCCGGCACGGGAAATCGGCGACCTGATCAATAGGCTCGCAGAAACAGAGGGCAGGCCAATGGTCGCTGCACATAAAGGCAATGGAGGTCCGGGGAAAGTAGAGAACAAGAGGACCCTGACCTCCTTTACCTGTCCAGACTGCCACGGGACCATCTGGGAAGTGAATGAGAACGGCGAAATACGTTTCGAATGCCGCGTCGGTCATGCCTATTCGCCTGAGGCGATGCGGGAAGCAGCGGATGAGGACGTGGAACGCTCCCTCTGGATTGCATTGCGCGCTTTGGAAGAAACGGCTGCCTTGGATCAACGGCTTGCAGACTTGTCGGCCAGCCGTAAGCGCGAGAATGCGCATAGTTTCTATCGGCAAAAGGCCCATGATCGTAAGCGTCACGCCTCCGTTGTGCGGGAATTCTTAATCGGCTCCAAGATGCGACAGTCCGAAGTGGAGGGTGACGAGGGTAAAGAGGAGTTGGAGCGCGTGAGCTAGGGGCGGGAAGTCCGGGGGATCAAGAGTTCTGTGGATTCCGGGGGATCAAGAGTTCTGTGGATTATGAGAACTGTCAACCTGAGCCCTCTTTTGGGCGAAGGATCTCCTACAATGTTTCAAGCCTATGTGCGGCTTTTTGGCCAACAAACTGGGGTTCCTGGTGAAAAAGCCTAATGGGCAGCAGGTATGTCCGACACATTGCGGGAGGCTCTTCGTCCGCCGCGGCGGACTCAGGATGACAGTTTGGTTGTTCCGTAATCGTCTGAGCCAGCAAGCTGTGCCTCTATGAGAGGTTGCTGTGAGAAGTTGCTGTAAAGAGGGCCGAGATGCCAACAAAAGACGTTAGTCTCGACGAAGTTCTCGGAAAAGCCAGGGAGACAGCACGCAAGACGCAAGAGTTGTTGCGTGAGGCTGAAGCGCTACACAATATGGCCGGTGCCACTCAACGGAAGGCGGAAGAGCTTCACGGAAAGATGATTGAAAACCGCGAAGTCGCACGCGACAGAAACAACCGGCGCAAAGCAGGCAAGAACTGAGATTTACCGCTACTTGGCTGTTGCTCCTGGAGAAACCACCTTCAGGTAACGCTGCGTTTTGGTCGCATTTCGTAAGCAAATCTCTCTACAAAAACAAAAATAAGGAACTCTGAATGCAGCGAACAGGACTATACTTTGCATCTTAAGCTGTGAGCTCACTTGGATGTTAGTTTCACCAATCGGTTTCGAACCGCTCCGGCGAAACTAGAACGGTGCGCATTTGTTCGTTGCGACCGCGTGAACTCATGAAAGCGGTCAGGAGACCCTCATGGTCACTAGTGTTTACTTTCCCGGTCGACGCGTCCTGCACTCTTGGAAAGAGATTTCTACCTACACCGGACGCGGTGTCCGCACCATCCAACGTTACGAAGTTCAATTTGGATTTCCAGTTCACCGGCCGGCAGGATCGCCACGCAGTGCAGTCCTTGCGTTCTCGGATGAGATTGATCAATGGCTCGCGGGAAGTCCTACGCGGCTAGTCCAGATCGCGATTCCGGCGCGGCACACGGAACACGCTGCGCGCATGCATTCTGTGTGGCTGAAGGCGAAGCTGGGAACTGAACGAGCGCATTCGATGACGGAAAGACTATTGGCTACGAAAGCCTTGCTTGATCGCATGACTGAATCCCTGGAGAAAGGCCGAGCAAGGCGCGCAAAGCTCAGCACTAAACTTGAGGTTACTCAGGCTGTCTTTCTCAAGCAGTTCATCCCTCCCCGCGTGATAACGTCACGGCATGGACTCGGTTTCTAACTTGAATGATACTGATAGGCCAAACCTGATTCTTGGATTCCTTACTCTGTGTGTTTTCCTAAGTTCCCAGGAAGACCCTGCCCCTCCAATCTTCCTTTAACCGCTTGCATTGCTCCTAATCTGGACATAACGGCGTTCATTACGAAGCCAGTGATAGTACGCCGCTCTCGCTTCGCGACACGCTTAATGCAGTCCGCCTCCTCTCGCGTGCAGTAAATGAGTAGGGCCGTTCTGTCGCTCGTTATCTTGGTTTTCTCAGGCATGATATTAGATAGGTTGATTATTTCCATTATTTGGCACTAGGATGGCCAGGCGGCCGCTTTAACTCTCCCAAACGTGAGTTGTCGCATGCCATGCAGTACTTGCCATTCCGGCATACGCCGCTTTACAGCGGAAGTTTGCATTCATATCCCCGGCATTGAAAACTTGGACAAGCCAGGCGTGATGGTTTTTCCGTCGCTCTCGGTTTGCGTGGATTGCGGATCAGCAGAGTTCATCATTGACCAGGATGAGTTGCAGAAGCTCAGAAGTCACAAATCTGCTGCTCGCGGGGATAACTACCATGGCGCGGCGCGGTGATCGGATCTAACGTCCCAAATTCAGTCGTATGCTCCTTCGGCTTCCGCAGACGGCAAAAATGTGCCATCATCGCAAGCCATGAGAGACAAGCCTAAAGGCCGAAATCATCTCTCGGAAGTACGCAAGATCTCGCGTGAGACGATCGAGCAATCGCGCGCCCTGCGCGAAGAGTCGCGAAGGACAGTAGCCAAATCCAAGGCCGCCGCCGAAGCGCGTAAAAAACAACGGAGCCAGGTGTTGAATGCCGGCGGGTTCTAGGCCAGGAATCGGAATTCCGTGCAGATTCCCTGCTCATTCCCTGCCCAATTGCAGATCGCCAATATCCATGCGGGGTCCGCGAGTAGATTTTTTTACAGCGGGGAAAATTGCCTGCTGGGTTCCCTGAAACAGGGAATTTCCCACAATGCAACAGCGTGAAACTACACCATGTTTCAGATGGCCAGCGCTTCCCGATTCACTAGCTTTTCACCTCTTTGTAACTGCGCATTCATAGTCCACCCATATCTATGGAACTCGCTCAAAATTCAGGCGAGATTCAACACCGTCTCGCCAAGCCATCTTTTTGCATCGCGGTGAAGCGAGTCATACACTGGCTCACATTTTTTTTGGCGAAGGAGAAGGAATGAAAGCGTTGCTTCGAAGTTCGTTAGTGTGCCTGCTCTCGAGCAGCATGTTGGTGGTGCAGAGTACAGGTCAGACCGCCAGCACTCAATCGACAACCAAGAAGACGACAGCTCGCCGCACGGCGAAACCCGCAGCCGCTGCCGATGCGACCGCACAGCAATTGCGCGAGCTGCGCGACATGCTCAACCAACAGCAACAAGAGATTCGTCAACTGCAAAACCAGCTCTCTGCTCGCGATCAACAGATTCAGCAGGCGCATCAGGCTGCCAGCGAGGCCAATACTAAGGCAGCAGACGCGGCGGCGAGGGCCTCTGAGGCGGCGTCCACCATTGGCGATAACAAAGCCCAGGTTGCATCTCTGACTGAAACCGTCACGGCGATGAAGGCCAATGATCAGAACCTGACGGAGACGATTCAGAGCGAACAGAAACGAGTCAATGACGAGGTATTGAATCCTCCGGCGATTCGCTTTAAAGGTGCAACCATCAGCTTCACCAACAGCTTTCTTGCGGCAGAAACAGTATGGCGCGACAGAGGCATGGGTGCGGACATCAACACTCAGCTCTCCGGAGGTCCATTCAACGGCGCTCCGAACGCGCATCTTAGTGAATTCAACGCTAGCGGACGGCAGTCGCGCCTGGCGATACTCGCCGAAGGCAAGATAGGGAACTGGACTGCGCGCGGTTACTACGAAGCTGATTTCCTCGGTGCTGGAGTCACATCCAACGACAACCAGAGCAATAGCTATCTCATGCGTCAGCGTCTGGTATTCGCTCAAGCTGAATCGGCCAGTGGTTGGACTATTACCGGCGGTCAGCAGTGGTCCTTGGCAACTGAAACACGCACTGGACTCGCCAATCGGAGCGAGGTTCTGCCGCAGGTGATCGATCCGCAATATACGGCTGGATTTAGCTGGGAGCGCCAGTGGGGATTTCGCGTAACCAAGAACTTTGGTACGAAGAGAAAGTTCTTCCTCGGCGCCTCGGTTGAAGAACCTCAGACTCTCAACGTTGGGGGCGGCGTTGCTGGCACTTTTACTTTCCAGCAGGCCGGAAACACTGGCGGCCTCTACAACAACGGAGGCAATACCGCGCAACAAAACTATAGCTACAACTACACTCCCGATTTCGTGATCAAGGCGGCATTCGAACCCGGCTATGGACACTATGAGGTCTTCGGGATAATCCGCGAATTCCGCAACCGCGTATTTCCAAATGCAACCGCAGCCAATATTGGAACTGCGGCCAGCGCTGTCGGCGCATTCAACTACAGCACGACAGGAGGCGGCATTGGCGGCAACGCACGCTTCGCGATTGTTCCGAAGAAGCTGGATTTAGGCTTCCACATTCTTGCGGGAGACGGAGTGGGCCGCTACGGCGATACAACTCTGGCCGAGGTGACTACGCGCGCCGACGGGACTCTCGCTCCAATCCGGGGCGGGTCGGCCCTGGCCGGATTGGAACTGCACGCTACTCCAAAGCTTGAAGTCTATGCCTACTATGGCGGCGATTATGCAGCGCGCCAGCTCTACAACGCTGCGGGCAGTCAGGGATATGGTCGCTTCACGGCTGCCACAACAGGCTGCGGCACTGAAACCATAGCCGCAACCGGAAACAACACGCCAGCAAGCAGCACGACGAATCCGGCAGCCTGTGCGCCCGACACACGTGACGTCTCAGAAGCCTCTGTCGGATACTGGTACGACTTCTATCGCGGGCCCAAGGGCCGAGTGCGTCAGGGCTTCCAGTACTCGTGGCTGAACAAGCAGACCTGGCGCGGAACCGGTGGGTCGCCGACCTCGACTACCAACATGTTCTTCACTTCGTTCCGCTATTACCTGCCCTAAGACTGTCCAACGCGCAACACCTCCATTGCCGGTGGGCTCGCAACCCACCGTCTTTTTTCTCTTATCTCGATTTCAGCTGAGTCATCGGCGCGACTTCGGTCGAGACAGAATCATGGCGTTTAGGTCCGCCCAACACTTCAATCCACCAACAAGGTGAACTACTATTTCACCGCTAAGGAACCGGTGATCGAATGCTCTTTTAATACAGAATTCATGCAGCTTTGCTAGCGTAGGCTGAATGTCCGTGGCTCAGCCGCACCAACCTATGGGGTCTGCCGCTAATCCGGGAGCGATAGGCGAGCATCTGCGCGTCGTACCTCGTCGCAGCAGTAAGACAAGCCGTCTGGCCGATGGAGTTTTTCAAGGCCTGGTTTGGATTTGTGCTGCCTGCGTTCTGGCCATCGTCGCTTTCATACTGATGGAGTTAATCAAGGGATCGAGTCTCTCCCTTCATCAGTTTGGCTGGAAGTTTTTCACGGGCAGCGATTGGGATCCGGTAAACGGAAATTTTGGATCGGTCCCGTTCATCTATGGAACGTTGGTGTCGTCGCTTGTGGCACTGATTATAGCCGTGCCCCTAAGTCTCGGCGTTGCGATGTTTATCACGGAGATGTGTCCGCGTTCGCTGCGTGGAATCCTGTCGTACCTGACGGAGCTCCTGGCCGCGATACCTTCCGTGATCTATGGAATGTGGGCGATCTTTGTGTTGATCCCGCTGCTTAGAAAATATATTGGGCCAGTGCTGGCCAAGACGCTCGGCTGGACCGGGCTTTTCACCGGACCGATGTATGGAGGCGGCATGCTGACCGCCGGCATCATCCTCGCGATCATGATCGTGCCCATCATTTCTTCAATCACTCGCGAGGTGCTGGTCGCTGTTCCACATCATCAACGCGAGGCCGCTCTTGCACTCGGGGCTACGCGTTGGGAGATGATTAAGGTTGGCGTGCTGCGTAACGCCCGAGCCGGCATTGCCGGTGCGATCATTCTGGGGCTTGGACGCGCACTGGGCGAGACCATGGCCGTGACCATGGTGATCGGCAATCGTCCGGAGATTGCCAAGTCTCTATTCGCTCCGGGCTACACCATGGCCAGTGTGATTGCCAATGAATTCAGCGAAGCAACGGACGATTTGTACCTAAGTGCGCTCATCGAGATCGGACTGGCCCTGTTCATCGTGACGATCATCGTAAACATTTTCGCGCAGCTGCTGGTTTGGAGGGTGACGCGCGGCACTCCGCGGAGGGCCAGTGCCTGAGACTAATCGCACGATCCAGTGGCATCGGCGGTTGGCAGATAAGCTGGCGACCGCGCTCGCTGTCATCTGTGTGTTGCTGGTTATGCTGCCCTTGGCAGCGATCTTCAGTTATCTAGTGATTCGCGGTATCGCATCACTCAATCTCGCGTTCTTCACGCATATCCCAAGCGGTAGTCCCGGCGAGCCAGGCGGTGGAATGGCAAATGCGATCGTGGGATCGATAGTCATCCTCCTCATTGGAAGCGTGATCGGTGTACCACTCGGTGTCGGATCGGGAATCTACCTGTCTGAATATTCGCGAGGTCAATTCGGCAGAGTCGTGCGGTTCACAGCCGACGTGCTGAATGGTGTTCCCTCGATCGTGATTGGGATCGCCGTATATGCGCTTCTCGTTATAAGACAGAAGCATTTCTCGGCGCTTGCAGGCGGTGTTGCTCTGGGAATCATGATGATCCCCACCATCACGCGTTCGACCGAAGAGATGCTGCGGCTGGTGCCAAATTCTATCCGCGAGGCCGCGCTCGGACTTGGAATACCACAGTGGAGAAGCACTCTATCGATCACGCTCCGAACAGCCATGTCCGGCGTCATCACTGGAGTGATGTTGGCATTCGCCCGTGTGAGCGGCGAGACCGCTCCGCTGTTATTTACAGCGCTCGGCAATCAATTCTGGAGCACAAAGCTTAATCAGCCCATCGCGGCTCTGCCATTGCAGATTTACATCTATGCACTTTCTCCCTATGACGAATGGCATCGCCTTGCATGGGCCGGCGCACTCGTACTCATCGTGCTCATCGTTGCAACCAGCGCCTCCGTTCGCTGGGTGGCCAGTCGCGGATTCGCTGGAGGTGCTCATTAATGGGCGTCGGCATCAAAGTTGAAAACCTGAACGCATGGTTCGGAAAGCATCAGGCGCTCCATAGCATCAACATGGACATCCTGCCGAATCATGCCACCGCCATCATCGGACCATCGGGTTGTGGCAAGTCCACCTTTGTGCGCTGCCTGAACCGCATGCACGAGACCAATCCCGACGCACGCGCTGACGGCAAAGTGCAAGTGAAAGACATGAATATCTACGGCGAAGGCGTAGCGCCTGTAGACGTTCGGCGTCGCATTGGCATGGTGTTTCAGAAGCCTAATCCGTTTCCCAGCATGAGCATCTATGACAACGTCGCGGCCGGACTGAAGCTGAACGGATACCACAATCGGAAGAAGCTCGACGAAATTGTTGAAAAATCTCTGCGAAGCTCTGCGCTTTGGGAGGAAGTAAAAGACGACTTAAAAAAGAAATCCGGAGCGAGCCTTTCTGGTGGTCAGCAGCAGCGCCTTTGCATCGCGCGTGCTCTCGCGGTGGAACCCGATGTTCTGTTGATGGACGAGCCGGCCTCGGCACTCGATCCGATCTCGACTTCGAAGATTGAAGACTTGATCTTCGAGCTGAAAGAGAACTACACCGTCGTGATCGTCACTCACAACATGCAGCAGGCGGCACGAGTTGCCGAATTTACGGCGTTTTTTCTTTTGGGAAAGCTGATAGAGTTCGATAAGACCGAAAAAATCTTTACCACTCCGACCGATAAACGAACGGAGGATTACATTACGGGCAGGTTTGGATGACGCGCACTCGTTTTCACCAGGGACTTGATGAACTGAAACAGCGTCTGCTGATCATGGGTGGTATGGCGGAGCAGGCCGTAGACCGCGCGATCCACGCCTACGCGACCCGCGATCTCGAGCTCTGCAAGAAAGTCCTTGAAGACGAAAAAGCGATTAACGCTTCAGAACGCGAAATCGACGAAATTGCCGTCGATCTGCTGGCCATGCAACAGCCGATGGCTATCGATCTGAGATTCCTGTTTTCAGTGATCAAGATCAACGCCGACCTGGAACGCGTGGGGGATCAGGCGGTAAACATCGCCGAGCGCGTGATTGACTTGTGCAAATCACCCGTTGCCGAACTTCCGGTAGACATCGCCCGTATGGCTTCTATCTCCGCCGCGATGGTCCATCAATCATTGCAAGCCTTCATCGAGGAGAACGCCGAACTTGCCCAGCAAGTGCTCGAGCGCGACGACATCGTGGACGCAATCAATCGCGAAGCCTTCGAGGCCCTCACTCGCGTAATGCAAACCGATCCAACCTTAACTCGCCAGGCACTGGACGCCCTGATTGTGGCACGTAACCTTGAACGCGTTGCTGACCATGCCACGAACATCGCAGAAGATGTGATCTTTTGGGTTCGCGGTGCGGACGTTCGCCATCACGGCGTGAGCTAACTTCGCGATCACCGCTGCTTCCAATAACAAATCCGTTATTAGATGAGCGCGTCAAGTTGTGCCAGGGAAAAGTAGAATTATCCTTGTTTTCATCTACTTAAAGCTGAATCTTCTCAACGAAACCTGGTCCCGAGATTTGACTAACCCACGTTACAGCGTAGAAGCTGTCTAAGATGAGCAGGAGCAGCAGACTGGATTCGGTTCACGAACCAGTTCGTCATTGATGTGCATGCCAAGGGGAAGTGATGAAATGGTCGAACGCCGGATACTGAACTCGTGGAAAGAAATAGCTAGCTATCTCCGTCGAGGGGTGCGTACTGTGCAGCGGTGGGAAGCGCATCTTGGCCTTCCAGTTCATCGGCCGGCGGGAAGGGATCATGGTGCAGTACTAGCCTTCTCCACTGAGCTGGATCAGTGGCTCGACGGCCGTCCGCTACGGCAAACGATGTCTTCAAGTCTGGAGTCGGTCACTATTTCCCAGGTTCCTCTTGGCGAGATGCAGGCCTTGCTCAGCAGGGCGGAGATTCTTCTGGGAAAGCTGGAATCGTTACTTTCACGAAGTGAGGAGATGCACCGCAGGCTGTCTCTCACGATGGATACCCTGTCAAATAACCAGATCCATGGGGATCTCTCCAGCGATGAGCTGCTGCAGGCGGCTCGGGTCGAGGCAGCATAACCAACACGCGCGTCCGCCATTCAACCTTCAGCCTCGACCTCTCAGCAGATTTTCTTAGTCCACGCCCTTTTCCGCATCTACTCAAGAAAGAGCTGCTCCGGTTGCTCCCGACTTTCGCTGCGGTTTACATTCATTGAGGCCGTAATTCACAGGATTTTCGATGCATTCATCTCTAACGTCTGTCCGCCCAGCCCTGCGCCCGGGCTTTTCATCTCCTGAGGAACTCTGGAAAGAGATTCTGAAGCACATTCGCTACACGCTTGGACAATCGCGCGTCGATCTTAGCCCAAAGGGAATGCGGCGGCCGCTGGCGCTTGCCATTCGCGATCGACTGATTGACGGCATGCTAGAGACCGAGGAGCGCTATCGCACTACTGGCGCCAAACGCTTGTACTACCTCTCTATGGAGTTCCTGATGGGCCGGGTGCTCAGCGACAACCTCTGCAACCTGCAGCTCAACGAGCTCTGTCGCGAGACTCTCGCCGAGCATGGCGTGGACCTCAATGAAGTGCTCGACACCGAAGTTGACACAGGTTTGGGGAATGGAGGCTTGGGCCGTCTTGCGGCGTGTTTTCTCGAATCGCTAGCCACGTTAGGTATGGCCGGATTCGGCTATGGTATCGACTATGAATACGGGATGTTTACTCAGGAGATTCAGGATGGATACCAGCGCGAGAAACCAGATCGCTGGAAGAAGCATGGAACTCCATTGCAAATACCGCGGCCCGATCAGTCGGTGCATGTTCCCATCTACGGACGATGCGATGCCCACGCGCGAACCGGTCAATGGGCCGATCAGAAGTTGGTCGTAGGGATTCCGAGCGACTTGCCTGTTGCCGGCTACGGCGGACGCACGGTGAACTATCTGCGACTTTTCTCGGCGCACGCTTCCGAGGATTTCGACATCCAGATCTTCAATCGCGGGGACTACATCCGCGCCGTAGAGCAGAAGATCGCGGGCGAGAACATATCTCGCGTCCTATATCCGTCAGATCAGGTTAAGTCCGGCAAAGAGCTCCGCCTGCTTCAGGAATACTTTCTGGTCGCTTGCGCTCTGCGCGACGTTCTGCGCGCCTTCCTTGCCGATAACAACGATCTCAACCAGATTCCGCAAAAGATCGCCATCCAGATGAACGATACGCATCCGGCTCTAGCCGTTGCCGAGCTGATGCGTTTGCTCATCGACGAGCACGGCATGGAGTGGAAGCGCGCGTGGGAGATTACGCAGGAGACGCTTGCGTACACGAATCACACGTTGCTCCCCGAAGCCCTGGAAAAATGGGCGCTCCCGTTGCTGGAACATGTGCTTCCGCGGCACATGAACATCATCTACAACATCAACCATGACTTTTTGATGCGAGTCGTCCAATCTGATCCACTAGATTTCGAGCGCACACGGCGCATGTCGATCATCGAAGAAGCCAACGAGAAGCAAGTCCGGATGGCAATGTTGGCCATCGTTGGCAGTCACTCGGTGAACGGCGTCTCTGAGCTGCACAGCGAACTTATTAAGAAAACGCTCGTGCCTGACTTCGCCAAAATGTTCCCGGAGCGCTTCAACAATAAGACCAATGGGGTGGCTCATCGCCGCTGGGTGCTGAAGGCCAATCCGGGACTGTCTGACCTTCTGAATCGCACGATTGGCGAAGGTTGGATTACAGATTTCGATCAGATCAAGCACTTCGAGTCTGCAGCTGAAGACATCGGAGTTCGCTCAGAGTTCCACGACATCAAACGCGAGAATAAGCAGCGCCTGGCGAAGGTGATCGCCCAAACTTCGGGAGTGCTCGTCGATCCTGAATCGATGTTCGACGTGCACATCAAACGCTTCCACGAATACAAGCGTCAGCTTTTGAATCTACTGCGGATTACGTACGACTACCTGCGTGTCACCGAAGATAGCGAGACGCTCGCCACTCCAGCTACTTACATTTTTGCCGGTAAGTCTGCGCCGGCGTACATCGCTGCCACCCAGATCATCAAGCTCATCAACAACGTTGCCCGCACCATTAATGCGGACAAGCGTGTTAACGAGCAGATCAAGGTTGCGTTTATTCCGGACTACCGTGTCTCTCTCGCCGAGATCATCATTCCAGCGGCTGACCTGAGCGAGCAAATTTCCACTGCGGGAATGGAAGCTTCCGGAACCGGCAACATGAAACTCGCGATGAACGGCGCACTCACGATGGCCACTCTCGACGGGGCCAACATCGAGATGCTCGAGAAAGTCGGAAGCGACAACATGTACATTTTCGGATTAACAGCGGAGGACATTGCTGATCGCCAGGCTAAAGGCTTCCAGCCGCGCGAAATCTATGATGCCGATCCGCGTATCCGTCGCGTAATCGACGTCCTCTCCTCGGATCGCTTTAGCCCCAACGAGTTCGGTCTCTTCCGGTGGGTGTACGAGACTATGGTTTATCGTGATCGCTACTTCCATCTCGCGGATCTGCCTTCGTACATTGAGACTCACGAACGTGCTCAGCGGGACTTCAGCGATCGCGAGAACTGGTCACGCCGCGCGATGCTCAACGTCGCTCGCATGGGCAAGTTCTCCAGCGACCGCACGATCGTGGAATATGCTCGCGATATTTGGCACTTGGTCGAGGAGCGCCAGACGGCAGCGGTGTGAGAAAAATCGCCGGTCAGCTTTCGGCAGTCGGCTTTCAGCCGGCAGACTTCCCAAGTCTCCGGGACAAGAGTCGAGACATTTCATCAGCGTCTGTTGGCCAAACGCCGAAAGCCCTTTCCATCTATAATTTTCTTACCGAATGAAGAAGTCAATACGCACACAGGCCAAATCTTTAACGCCCGGAAAAGCCGCCAAAATCCGCTCTACTACAGTCCTTTGCGTGCGCCGCGACGGGAAGGTCGTTATGGCCGCCGACGGGCAAGTCACGCTCGGCGAAGGCGTGATCAAACATAACGCCCGTAAAATTCGCAGGCTGTATCAGGACAAGATTCTCGCAGGATTCGCCGGTTCAACGGCAGACGCGTTCTCGCTGTTCAGCCGCTTTGAAGCCAAGCTGGAGCAATATCACGGAAATCTTGGCCGTGCCGCCGTGGAGCTTGCCAAAGACTGGAGAACAGACAAAATCCTTCGCAACCTGGAAGCGCTGCTGATCGTCGCCGATCCCGGGCAAACATTCCTCATCAGCGGCGCGGGCGATGTAATCGAGCCTGATGAAGGAATTGCCGCCATTGGGAGTGGCGGCTCCTATGCCCTTTCGGCCGCTCGAGCGCTGATGAACAATACCCAGTTACCAGCGCGGACGATTGCTGAAGAGGCAATGAAAATCGCAGGCCAAATCTGCATCTTCACGAATGACCGGATTACGTACGAAGAACTCGCGGCCGCGCCGCAACCGGTCGCCGTTGGCCAGGATGGGGCGTCGAGATAAGAGGCCTTTTTCCCGAAACGCTTTCCTTTTAGATCTGCTAGATCTGCACCGCGCGCACGCTGATTACGGCCGAAATTCGTTTCAATTCTTCTAATGCATTTGGCGTGACCGCTTCATCGGTCTGCACAACGGCCATCGCTTCTGCGCGAACCGACGCAACGCCGGGTGAGCTTACTCCTACGCTGCTTGCACTGGCATCTTTCCTGCCGAGAGCAAAATTGGCAATGTTGATTGCGTTCTTACCAAGAACGGTTCCCACCTGACCGATAACTCCCGGCACGTCTCGATTCCGCAGAACGGTAAGGTGGCCTTCCAATGGCGCCTCCACGTGGAAACCGTCAAGATCGAGAAGCCGCGGCAAGCGTCCGTGCAAAACGATGCCACGCGCTCGATGCTCCCCCTGATGAGTGCGTACGGCAAGCGAAATCACATTGCCGGAACTCGTGTCCTCCGGCTTCTTCTGCTCCTGTACCTGAATGCCGCGCTCGGAAGCGACCGAGACAGCGTTGACCAGATTCACACTGTCGATACTTTGCTTGAGCGTGCCTTTTAGAGTCGAGTTACGCAGCAATGCGGTCTTCCACTCGGCAACTTTTCCGTGATAACCCACCGTGATGCTCTCAACATTTCCTTCGCTGAGTTGGCCGAGAAAGAGACCTAGCTTTTCCGACAACTGTATGTAGGGGTGCATCTCGCCGTACTCTTCATCCGAAAGGGAAGGAACGTTGACAGCGTTCTGAATCACGCTGCGCTTCAGATATTCCTTAACCTGAAGAGCGATCTGTACGCCCACCAATTCCTGCGCCTCGTTCGTTGAGCCTGCAATATGCGGAGTCGCAATCACGTTCGGAGCCGCGAGCAGTGGATTTTCCTTGGGCGGCTCCTGGATAAACACATCGAGCGCAGCGCCGGCAACGTGTCCGGAATTGAGCGCCTGAAGTAACGCTGCATCCTCGATCAATTCGCCTCGCGCACAATTCACCAGCCGAATGCCTTTCTTCATCTTCGCCAATGCGGCGGCGTTGATCATGCCCTGCGTCTGCGGCGTTAAGCCGACGTGCAGCGAGATGTAGTCGGACGCCGCGTAAACAGCATCAAGATTAGAGAGTTCGATTTCAAGATCCCTTGCCAGCTGCTGTGAGACGAACGGATCGTAAGCGATGACCTTCATGCCGAAGGCTTTCGCACGACGAGCGACTTCAACTCCAACTCTCCCCAGACCAACGATGCCAAGAGTCTTGCCGCGCAACTCCGTGCCTTGCAGCGATTTTTTTTCCCACTTTCCCGCTCGCGTGGTTTGGTCGGCACGAGGAATGAATCGCGCCAGCGAGAGCATCAGCCCGAGCGTGTGCTCGGCGACTGCGATCGCGTTAGCTCCGGGCGTGTTCATCACCACGATGCCCTTGCGCGTAGCGGCATCGGTGTCGACGTTGTCTACTCCCACGCCCGCACGGCCGATTACACGCAGCTTCTGGGCCCCCTCGATCAATTTCGCATTCACATCCGTCGCCGATCGGACAACCAGGGCGTCTGCATCGCGGATGGCCGTCATCACATCGCCCATCTGTTCGCTTGTGACAATTTCAAAATCGGGCTCGTCGCGAAAGACTTTAAGAGCCGCCGGAGAAACTTTTTCTGCAATAAGAATTTTCATGAGTGCCTGAGTGTGTTTGGGTAAAGCCAAGTGGATCCGGGCGTCCTCGCCCGGGTGTTTTGTATGAGCCTGGGTTGCCTCTCGAATTTGCCATCCTGAGTCCGCCGCGGCGGACGAAGGATCTCCGCCGATGCCTCGAACTAAATTGGAGCATCCCGGCTCTTGGGCCGAAATCCTGGTGTAAGAGCCGGAATGCGGCAAGTAAGCCTGCCGATCTTCCGGGAGATCCTTCGTCTGCCCACGGCAAACTCAGGATGACAGTTGTTGTGGTTGAATGTCTTTCCGGTCCGAACTGTCTAAGCGCTGACTGCAGTCAAAGTCGACGAACACTCGTCCACCGGACGTCCACACGAACAGCGTCGATCCGACTCAAGCAACTGAGAGAGCGAGGTGCCGCGCCGCTTGGCATAAACCTGCTGTGCCGCTTTCAGCCCAATGCCCAGAAGTTCACGGCCCATAATCGGCTGCAGTACGTGCTCGAGCCCCCCAATCATCGCGATCGTATCGAGGTAGTCGAAGAATCCCAAGTGGGCGATCCGGAAGAGCTGTCCTTTCATCTCTCCCTGTCCGTTCGCGAGCACACCGGCAAACTGTTCCTTGAAGCCCTTCACCACCACTCCCGAATCGGTTCCCTCGGGAGCGTAGACAGCTGTAACGGCAGCAGCCGGAGCCATTGCTGCGAACAGCTTCAGTCCACATGCCTGAACCGCTGCGCGGGTCATCTCCGCGACGACTTCGGCGTTGTGTATGAGCGCGTCGCGTCCGGCCGCGATATCCCCGCCCGCGCCGGCCGCGATGAAATCAAACGCTGCGCCGAGCGCCGCGATCAACGCGACGGCAGGAGTGTAGGCCGACTCGCCTTTGGCAGCCGACTTCCGCTCCTTGCGCAGATCGAAGTAGTATCGCGGATTCTTCGTGGTCTCCATGCGCTGCCAGGCACGGTCGCTCACGGCACAATACGCGAGCCCCGGCGGAATCATCACTGCCTTCTGCGAGCCGCCGATGATTACGTCGATCCCCCATCCGTCCACATCGAAGTGAGTAGTGCCGAGACCCGTAATGGCATCAACCACCAGCAGCGCATCCGTTTCCCTGGTCAGCGCCGCTACACTCTGCACGCAATGCCGCCCACCGGTGGAAGTTTCCGTCGCCTGCATGAAGACCGCCTTCATATCAGGCTTCAGCCTCGAGCGTACCTCTTCAATGGAAAAAGTCTTTCCATACGGCGCGCTCACAGTTTCAACCTGACATCCAAATGCTTTAGCCAGGCTGACCCAGCGCTCGCCAAACTTGCCGGCGCTGAGTACCAGCACTCGATCTCCGGGCGACGTAAGATTTGAAACCGCGGCCTCCATAGCACCTGTGCCAGACGAGGCGATGAGGATCACGTCATTCTTGGTGCCGACGAAACCCCTGAGTTGAGTCAAAACGCGTTGGTATAGCGCTCGAAACTCAGGCGTGCGATGGTGGATATCTGCTGCCGCCATGGCTAATTGCGCAGCAGGCAAGAGCGGAGTAGGACCAGGAGTAAAAAGACGGACCTTCTTTAGCATTTCCTTATTTTAAAGTGAGGGGGCCATCGTTTCGCGTTGTGCGGATGCGTTTTAGCGCACAAAATCATCGAAAAATCTTCTGCCGATTATTAGAAGAATTGATCTCTCTTTTTTCCGCTCGCGCTCCATAGCAATCCAACCGATTGCTCGGTGCTACACTTTTCCCATATGCCCGACGAGAATCGTCCGCGCACGCTGCTCTGGATTGTGATCGGAGGCGCAGCCTTCTTCGTCTTTACTCTTCTTATTTTTTCTCTGCTCTACTTCAGCATTCGCGGCAGCGACTCAGGATTCGACGTGGGCGGTGACAAGATCGCTGTCATGGAAGTGGAAGGTGTAATTCTTCAGGCGAAGCCATTTGTTGATCAACTCAAGAAGTATGGTGACGACTCGTCTGTGAAAGCCATCGTCCTGCGAATCGATTCGCCCGGCGGTGGCGCTGCGGCTTCGCAGGAAATGTACGACGCTGTAAAGCGTATCCGCGATCAGAAGAAGAAGATGATCGTTGCTTCGATCCAGACGGTTGGGGCCAGCGGTGCGTACTACATTGCGTCGGGGACGAACAAAATCTACGCCAACCGCGCCAGTATCGTGGGCAGCATCGGCGTGATCGCGGAGTGGGTGAACTACGGCGACCTTCTGCGCTGGGCCAAGCTCAAAGAAGTCATCTTCACCGCAGGTGAGCTCAAGGCTGCAGGCGATCCAGCCCGCGAGATGACTCCCGCCGAGCAGACGTACTTGCAGAGCCTGGTTAACGAGATGTACGGACAGTTCATTCGGGACGTGGCGGAGGGCCGAAAGATGAAAGTCGACGATGTAAAGGGCATTGCCAGCGGCCGGGTTTGGACCGGTGAGCAGGCAATCGGCCTGAAGCTGATCGATCAGCTTGGTGGGTTCCAGAATTGTGTGGACGAGACTGCTAAGGCTGTCGGCATTCGCGGGGAGCCCTCTCTGGTTCATCCGGAGGAGAAGAAGCGGACTCTCGCCGATATCCTCTTTGGGGACATTACCCAGCTTCTTCCGGCACAAGCCCGAATGTTGCAAACCAACAACCCCGGATTCTTCTATCTCTGGCGCTAGTTGGCGCGGCCAGAAATTCACATTCCAGGCTTCGCGGTTAGCACTTGACGGAATGCCGCATCTCAGGTGGAATGTACAACTTATGACGAAAGCTGATCTGATCGAAGAAGTCGCCCGAATTACCGACGTTACCCGCCGGGACAGCGAAGTGATCGTGGAAACCATCTTCGACAGCATCGTGCATTCGCTGCGGGCGGGCGACAAGATCGAGATTCGTGGCTTTGGCAGCTTTCGCACCCGCCAGCGCAACTCCCGCGTGGGACGTAATCCCAAGACAGGCGACCGCGTCGAAGTTCCCGCCAAAAAGATTCCGTTCTTCAAGCCCAGCAAGGAATTAAAGGACTTGGTAAACCACGAACAAGCCAACGGCGCTGCCGCAGTTGCGCACACACCGACCACAGAACCCACTCACAGCTAAGCTCTTTCACCCCATCAGCCCAATGACTCCCATCATTCTCCCCGTATAGCCTGCCTCCCGACGATGGGAAAACAACAAATCGGTACGGCATGAAGTACATTCTTTTGCCGCCCATATGTTTGCGTCTGGTAGGCCGGCGTCGAGTAACTGCCGGCGATTAGCTTCCAGCAAATCCAGATGCTTCTGCGGACCGATGTTGCTGTGGCCAGGGGCTCGCGCGGTTAGGAACAATAAGGGGTACTTCTCTTTAATCGGATCTCGGTCGTAAACCTCTGAAAACAATTCGTCGGCGTAATAGAATTGAGAACGAAACTCCCCGATGACCTCATCTCCTACCGCATAGCAGCATGAGTGAATGCAGGGACCAATTGCCGCGTAAAGATCACCCGGACGGCACCTGAATACAAGCCGCATGCTGCCCACTCCGCGTTCAACGATTCGCTTAACGGTTCCGCGCCATCCGGCATGGAAAGCGCCGATCGCACGACACTTCGCATCGACAACGAGGACCGGCACGCAATCGGCGACTTGAATGCCCAGCAATACATTCTTCCGGCTGGTAATAACGCCGTCGCCTCGCAGCGGTTTTGCCGGAATGGGATCCCTGTCTCTAAGAACGCGCACTACGCCGGAGTGAATCTGCCCCAGGGTAATCAGTGGAGTCTGAGTTCGTTTGCTGGTGAGTGCACGAACAAACGCACGACGATTGCGCTGCACGATCTGTCGATTGTCAGCAGTGAATCCTAGGTTGAGCTGGTCACCACCGTATGCGACCGAGAAGCCTCCCGCGCGCGTGCTGAATCCGTGGATGACATTTGGCAATTTCGAGAGATTCGCAGCTCGGATGATTTCGATTTCAGACGCAGAACGCCGCGGATGCGTTTTTCGGATGGCTGCGGTGGAGGGCACAGGCAATTGTAAACGCACATTTGGTAGAGCCCGGATTGAGTCTAAGTCCGCGTGATATTCTTTTTTCTTCCACCATGTATGACGATTTCACCGCTATCGATCGCTGGTCCGGAGAGCCGATTCATGGCACCTACCAGGCCGTAGTTGTGGCCATTGCAACCCGGCATGCTGATGCGATCGACATTAAGTTTCTCGCCAACGGCCGACCAGTCTGGATTGCCCTTCCACATCTTGCCTGGGTCAAGTACAAGGAGCAAACGGGTAAGGCCATCACGGATCCCCTGGCGATTCAGATTGCGGGACATTATCTGAAGTCGGCGATCGAGAGTGGCTATGACAATGGCCGCGAAATGTACACACTTTCGGTGGACGAGACGCTTGATCACTTGCACGCCGTGATGGATGAGTTCAAGAGCACAAGCGCTATTCCAATGATGCCGCGGGTGGAGGCGTAGCGATCGATATTCTAAGACTGTCATCCTGAGGCGCTCGTTTGGCCAAAGGATCTCCCGGGATACGTCGGATTAAGATGTCGCATCGTGGCTCTTTACACGAAGAATCCTCGCCGGAGAGCCCGGAACGGTGGCAATCAAGAATGAAACATCGCGGGAGATCCTTCGTCCGCCGCGGCGGACTCAGGATGACAATCCTGGGTGGTACTAAGCGAGTAGTAGCATCAAGAAGATGAAGCTCGTCTTCTGCGGGACGCCGCAGTTCGCGGTTCCTACCCTCGAAGCATTGTTCGTAAGTGGTCACGAAATTCCTCTCGTAGTCACACAACCAGACAGGCCGCAAGGGCGCGGACTGGAACTCGCGATCTCGCCGGTAAAGCACACCGCGCAGCGCCACAGCCTGCCCATTGAGCAGCCGGAAAAAATCAAGAACAACGCTGACTTTCGCGCTCTGCTGGAAAAGACTCAGCCCGATGCCATCATTGTCGTAGGGTACGGCCGCATCGTTCCGCCCTGGATGTTGGCCCTGCCCAAGCATGGCAACATCAACCTTCATGGATCGCTGCTTCCGAAATATCGCGGCGCGGCGCCGATCCAATGGGCGATCGCCGAAGGCGAGAAAGTAAGCGGCGTCACCAGTATGCGGCTGAATGAAGGACTCGACACCGGCGACATCCTTCTTCAACGCGAGCTGGCAATCGCCCCTGACGACACCGCGATTACCTATGGTCAGCGCCTGTCGATGATCGGAGCGGAACTGATGGTCGAAACGCTGCGAAAGCTAGAAAACGGAAAGCTCAAACCGCAGCCGCAGGACCACAGCCGCGCTTCACTTGCCCCCATTTTGAAAAAGGAAGATGGACAAGCCGACTTTAAGTCCCCGGCTCAGCGCATCTATAACCGCCTGCGGGGATTTCAGCCGTGGCCTGGTTCCTACACGATCCTGAAGGGGAAAAAGCTGGGAATTACTTCTGCCAGCGTGCATTCCTATTCTGGGACCCAAGTTCCGGGCGAGCTACTCGTTGATCGGGACCAACTCTTCGTCGTATGCGGGGAGAATAGCGCCCTGCAGTTGCTCGAAGTGCAGCCGGAAGGCAAGCGCAGGATGAGGTCTGCGGATTTCATTCGCGGCTATCGTCCACAAACCGCGGACAAGCTGGGAGCCTGAGGACGTGCCATCCTCTGCGCGCATCTCACCCGCGCGCAATGCCGCATATGAGGTGCTTCTGCGGGTCGAAACCCATGATTCCTACGCAGCGGAACTACTGCACTCCAATCTTCTTGCGTCCGTAAATAACGCGGACCGTGGTTTGGCAACTGAGCTTGTGATGGGAGTTTTGCGTTGGCAACAGAAGCTAGATCAGGTTGTCGAGTCGGCTGCAAGCAAGTCCATTGCGAGGTTCGACGTTGAAGTAAAACTCGCACTGCGACTGGGCGCGTATCAACTGCTCTATCTGGACCGCATTCCCGCTCGCGCTGCGGTGAACGAAAGCGTGGAGCTGGTGAAGCTCCATGGCAAGCGCTCCGCCGCCCCGCTGATAAATGCTGTCTTGCGCAAGCTTTCCAAAGAGGCTCTTGCCTCCTTCAAGCAGATAGGCAGCAATTTTGGCGTCAATTACTCTCATCCCGAATGGCTTGTCGAGCGCTGGACGAAGGTATATGGAGAAGATGCGGCTCGCGCCATCTGCGAACACAATCAGAAACGTCCGCAGACCACAATTCGCGCTAAAACTCCTGCTGTGCTTGAAGAACTCTCCCGCGAAGGCATCTCGCTCGAACCAGCAGCGATGATCGATTCCGCCTGGCATTTGACCGCGGGTGACGTGACACAAACACGCGCCTACCGTGAACGGCGACTGCCCATACAAGACGAGGCGTCACAACTTGTGGCTCTGCTTGGTCAAGGAAAGACAATTCTCGACTGTTGCGCTGCTCCGGGTGGCAAGAGCGCGATCGCCGCCGAGCAGAATCCATCTGCGATGGTGATCTCCATGGATTTGCATCTCCATCGCGTCCGCCTCATGCGCACGCTCACCGGCCTCCCCGCTGTGCTTGCAGCCGACGCCTGCCAGCTTCCGTTCAATCGACAGTTCGATTGCATCATGGCGGATCTACCATGCAGCGGTACGGGCACGCTCGCGCGCAATCCGGAGATCAAATGGCGTCTTAAACCGGAAGATATTCCAAGGCTAGGACCATTACAGGCTGAAATTCTGAGCTCTGTTGCCAAGCTGGCGAAGACAATCGTGTATTCCACCTGTTCACTCGAACCGGAGGAAGGCGAAGAGGTAATCAGCAGATTTCTCGCTGAGCACCCGGCTTTTCACTTAATTCCTGTCCAAACACGATTACAACAATTGGCTCAGGAGGGTTCGATTCGAGCGTACGCTGTCAGCAGCCTCGTAAAAGAAGATTTTCTGCGTACCGTTCCGGGAATTCATCCTGGTGACGGATTCTTCGCTGCGATTCTGGAGCAGGTATAAACTGTGTTCCTCCCTGCGCAGTTATTCTACGGCAGCCACGCGAGCATTCTTTCCTTTTAGAAGTTCAGCCGCTTGCGCCGCTCCGCGTGTGGCTCCTACACGTCCAGGAGCATTTTCTAGTGCCGTCTGAAACTCTTTCAGAGCCAAATCGGGATGGTTCTGCTCCAGCAGCAAGGATCCTAACTGTTCACGAGCGGGAATGATTGGTCCGGGAGTTACCGGAAGCTTCTCAACCGCGTCTTCTTCATCCGCCGCCTGGCGCATCAGATCTGTGGCTTCGTCGTATTTACTGCTTTGTTGAGCACACCATGCCGAAAGCTCCCGCGCCAGGATTCTCGTCTGCCTAGCCCAATAATCACTTGCCGAGGAGCGAAGCTGGTCTTCGATTTGCGCCAGGCGATCGATCTGCGGGCGCGCCTCCTCAACACGCCCGCGGCGAGCAAGTCCGAGCCCGCGAGCCCAAACTGCGACCGCCGCTACTTCCGGCGGACTTCCCGCGCTGGCAGTGATTGCGCTCGCTTCGTCCCATCGACGTAGTTCAACCGCGTAGCGCACCGGCATCGCGGTTGCTGCGTAGGAACTCTTGAAACCTCCGGCCGCCAGCGTTCCCTTGCTTTTCAATTGATTGATCACCTTTGCCGCTTCTGTGTTCCGTCCACTTTGGAGGTAGGCATAGACGAGATAGTCCATTGCGTGAAGCTCTTCACCGGTGTCTCCCTGCCGATGCGCCGCCTCGCGCGCCTCAAGGTTGCTCGCAATGGACTCATCCCACAATCCAAGCCGCGTAAAAATGTGCGACGGCATGTGCAAGGCGTGCGGAGCCGAGGGGGCAATGTTCGAGTAGGCATTCGCAGCAGGCAGACCGCGGGACGCGAGCTCGGCGTTGTCGTACGCGTGAATCAGATAGTGCGGGATGCCGGGATGCTGCGGATGAACGCGATAAAGAGGCTCCAGTAAATCGGCCGCCTTTTTCTGATTGGCGTGCGTCTTGTCTGCAGGCGAAGCTGTCGACAGAAGAGCCAGGGCATAGAAGACCTGTATCTCGACATTCTCTTTGTTGTCCCTCGCCAGAGCACTCATCGCATCCAGGTACTTCATCGCTCTTCGGCGGTACTGAGCTTCACTCGTATCATCGAGGAGAACGCTGAGTGCAGCGATGAGCTTCCGCTCTAGTTCCGAACCAGAACCAAGCCGTTGAGCCTCTTTGATTTCATTTTTCGCTTCGGGAATTTCGGATGCAGGTTGCGGTGGCTCCCAGAGCTGGTGGAAATGCGTCATAGCGATGCCCCAATGAGCCATTGCGCAAAGAGGATCCTGCTTGGCTACTGCACCGAATGCATCCGCCGCCGGAGCGTAAGCGAATGAGTGAAGCAAGGCAACTGCACGGTTGAACGATTGCTGCACCGCAGGATTACACGAGCTAGGAAACGACACCTCTCCCAACTTTTCAGGCACACCATGCGAGTGAGCCTCCTGAGCGGTCAAACAAGAACCGTAAGTGATAAGAACTGCTAGAACGAATCGCCACATATTTCTTCAGCCCTCCGCTACGACGCGAAGCGTCACACATCAGTTCACAATTCAGGGTACGCGGAGCCATTGTACCGAAGTGCTGGCGGACATTTCCTGAATCCGTCCTAGAATGGCATTGTGAAAACGCGCCTGATGTCGATCATTCTGATAGCTGGCTTCTGCACAACCGCGTGCGCGCAAGCCCCAGAGAACGAGAATGAGTCCACCGCACGGGCCCGGCGCATCATCCTTAACACGCGTCATCTTGGCGCGCACGGACTCGGATATAACGAACAATCCCTGGAGACAATGTCGAGGAGACTGACTCCGCCCGACATTCCCATTCTGGTCAGGCTCTCCGGCGACATCGATCTGCGGGTGGGCGCGCAGTTTGCTCTGGCCTCGCAATGTGAAGCCGCGATCTTTCCCGTTCGCGACGCCGCTGTCGATCACCGAATGCCTTTCCTGGATGCCGAGGACACCATGCTCCTGATCGAAGAGTTCCATGGCTGTGCGCCAGAAGCTCGCCAGAGAGCGACCGCCATGCGCTCTGAAATTCACACCTTGGAAGAAATTGACGAGAGGAATCAAGAGCAGCAAGCGAAGGAACGCGCAGCGGAAGATGCGCGCATCCAGGCGAACGGCCTCAAGATGCTGGACCCAAAGCAGGCCAAGCAACTCACCAGACAAGAGCGCGAAGGAGTGTATCGGCGCTCACTCAAAGCGATGGGATTAACAGAAGATGGTCCCATGACGCCGGAGCAGCGTGATCTGGTGCAGCGCATGTACCGGACCATGGTGTTAGGAGAGTCCGGAAATCGGCCTCCCAATTAGATACTCAGCGCATTTACTTCCTGCGCAGTGAACTATCGAAGATCGACATCGAAGGAATACAAATCCGACCAGCTTGAGCCAACGGAAACGACGATCGATCCATCGGGAGCCGGGCCTTCAAAAGCAACTCGCATGGCGCCGTCGCGGAGTAGGCTGGTAAAGTCGATGAGCTTGTCGATCTTTCCTGTTTTGGGCTGAAGGCGAAAGACAGCTTGTCCGGGATCCCGGCTATCCTGGTAATAAAAATAACTGCCGTCTCTTTCCCACTCGTGCCCGTAGACCTGGCCTACCGTATCCATTTTTTTCCATTGTTGGGAACGAGCGTCGAACAGGAATACCGTCTTTGTGTCTTCTGACGTCGCCGCCAGGTAGTCTCCGTTCGGAGACCAGCGAGGGAGACGCATCCCTTTTGAGCCGGGAATTTCAGACACCGCATGGGTTTTCAGATTGGCTACCGTAATGCCGCCATCCGGATTTCTACCGGGACCCATTCCGATGACCACGGATTGACCATCTGGAGACCAGTCCACGTAGGTTCGATAGTACAGGTCATGATCGAGCACCGGTTGAGGCGTGCCGCCATCTGCCGAGACAACGTAAGCGGTGAAATAATTTGCTGGATATCTTCCCGTGAAGACGATCACCTTTCCATCTCGGGACCACCGGGGCTGCAAAGCCTTCATGGGAGACGTCGTGAGTTGCAGAGGCTCGGTTCCATCCACTCTGCTCCGCCACAGTGTCAAGCTCGGCTGTTGAATGTAGGCTACCCACTTGCCATCCGCCGAGAATGCAAGATCAAAGGCACGGTTTGGCAAAGGAAAGGGAACAAACTCGCGTCGCCTTTCATCGAATCGGGCGACATAACCGCGAGCTTGATTGCCAAGCGCAAAGATCCTCCTGCCATCAGGACCTATGAGAGGCTCGGAAAATGACGTCGGACCGTTGCTAAGGCGAATCGGCTTCGGTTTAGCTACCCATGGCCATCTGCTCGGTTCCCGCAACAGCCACAGATCTTCCTGCCCATTTTGGACCGAGCGAAAGACATAGCTCTTTCCATCCGGAGTCCATGATCCGCAGCATTCGTCGGGAGTATGGTTCCATCCGGGCAAGACTTCGTGTGGATTCATTCCGCTGGCGGAAGCGTCCCAGAGAGTGAGGGTTTCATTCTCATGGAACACGGCGAAGCGAAAGGATGTGCCATCCGGTTTCCAGGCAAAGCGAAACGCCTGGCCGTCGGCATTAAACAGGTGGCGGCGGTTCGTTCCGTCTCGGTCGATGGAAAAAACCTCATGATCAGAAGAGCACAACAAACGTTGGCCTGACGTGAATCAGCCAGGGATCGGCTGCTTCGCCTGTCACACTCCGACGATGGTTACTCCCCGGCAAAGCGAGACTGCGGCCCTTCAGAATGTCACGGCGCATCCTTATTCCGACATGCTGATTCACCACATGGGTAAAGGGCTTGCAGACGACATCACCCAAGGCTTGGCCACGAGCGAC
>Ga0126371_10000035_pt1 | contig 91646 bp, 97 predicted proteins | sample PanSoiMetaPlot_4_FD_110145 | JGI IMG/M metagenome (GOLD analysis project Ga0126371, IMG submission 110145) | Tropical forest soil microbial communities from Panama - MetaG Plot_4 | ecosystem: Environmental > Terrestrial > Soil > Tropical forest > Bulk soil | place: Panama | collected 2016-02-17
ATGACATAGGCTCGGCCCAACTGCAAGTGCGCCAGAGCTTCAATCGGCCCAAACTGCACAATTCCGCGGTGATCGAGAACCCTTTGAAATTCGCCAGCCGCTTCGACACCCCTGCGTTCGGCAAGGTATGCCTCGCCGCGGACATACACCGGCCCTAAAGAAGCCCACCCCAGGTTCCCCAGTTCGTAGGGGGCAGCCGACCGAAGCAGTTGGGTAGCACTCGATCCGTCGCGACGGCTCAACGCGATTTGACCGCGAATGGTTGGCAGATAATTGAACTGAACGATCGTGTCATCGGGAAAACGACTCCCTAAATCGTCTGCGAAGGCTTGGGCCTTTGCCTCATCGCCCGCCAAGGCCAGGGCCAACGCGGTGGCGTATTGCGCTCGCTTTCCAGTTGAGAGCCGAAGGGCGAGCTTGGCATACAAACGGGCTTCAGCGATGTTTCCGAAGACGGCCTCACGCAGCGCTGCATTGGCCTCGAAATTGGCCGCAGTCTCTTTTTTTTGAGCGCGCATAGCCGAGTCTATAGCGCGCTGCGAGAGATCCCGCGCTTGCTTCAGCTGTCCAGAATACGCTGAGGTCTGAGCCTCAAGTTCCAGCGTCAGGTCTTCGACACCTGGCTTGCCGGTCGCCCACTGAACTTGTTCAGCCATCCCAGCTGCGTCGCTCCTCAAGAAGGCCAAACGGTAGAAATCGCGGCGCAATGGGGAAGAATCGAGTTGTTTCGCCTGGGCCTGTTGTGCTGCGGCCCGAGCATCGTCAAGCCGATTGAGATCGATATAGCTGAAAACGAGGTCGTGGTAGTTGATGGCTCTTGAGGGGTCGAGTCGGATCGCTTCGCGTATTGCCGCAAGAGCCTTATCGTGCTGCCCAAGTTGCCCATAGAGAACGCACAGGCGGAGCGGGGTCCCAGCGTATCGCGGATACATCCGTGCCGAGAGTTCATAGACGTGACGCGCCTTTTCCAAGTCACCCGTCACCATGTCATAGTAACTGGACTCGATGTAGAACCTCTCTGGCTCGCTAACAGGTGCGTGTAGCTTATACGCTTTGCGGAGGTTCTCCTCACCCAGTGTAGTTTCGCCCAGGTTCTCATAGTCGGCACCCATGGCCGCGTAGGCCATAGCAAAATTCGGATCGAGGAGGATGGCTCGCTGAAAAAAGGGTATGGCCTCGACGGGTTCGTCCTTCCCAACCATCATCTTTCGCCCCACGGTATAGGCCTGAAGGGCTTCGAGTGATGGCGTGGTGGCCTGCTCTAGCGGCGTATCGAATTTGTCGACCGTGTTGAGCGATTCGCCCAATCTTTCGCGCAGCGCGAGCGCCGCTTTGTCCAAGGCCGCGAGTATTTTTTCCTTGCCGCTCGCGGTTTCCTGTTCTTCAGCCAGAGCGTCGCCCGTACGACAACTAACGGCTTTCAGGCCAAGAACATACTGGCTTCCTAAGTTAGCAATCGAGCCACTTATGACCGCGGCACTCTGCGTCCGCTGACAAAGGTCATGAGCAATGTCCGGACTTAGCCGAGTATCGTCGGGCTGGCCCATTAGCCGAAGCGTCTGGCGGATACGCTGGTCCGAAATCAGGCTCACAAACGGCGACTGCTCAAGCTGCACTGAGAGGCCTTGCCGGAGTGTACCGTCGAACACAGGGTCGCCAGTGGAGTTCGAGAAATCTGCAAGTACAAGCGTGTCTTTTTCAGTGAGGATGGGCGAGCGATAAGAGAACAGGCGGAATGTGCCTATGGCTACAAGCACCACAAGAACCACTGCGGCACCAATCCAAGGCCGTGGTTTGGTCTCAGTGACCTGCACGTGCACCTTAGAGTGGCTTGCGGCAACGATATTGAGCTCTTGGTCCGGAACCAAACGCACGTCCTCGGAAAACCGATAACCGCGCCCCGGGACCGTCAGAATGTACCGGTGGTCCTGCGGACTCTCGCCCAGTGCCTTTCGCAACAAAAAAATGTTTCGGCCGAGATTGGCTTCTTCGACAAAAGTGTCCGGCCAGACCTGCTTCATCAGGTCGTCTTTCGTGACGACCTCTTTGCTGTGACGTAGCAGAACCAGGAGGATTTGAAAGGTCTTCGGAGTGACGGGGACAGTTTCGTTGCCGCGAAGGAGCAGTTCCTTCTCCGGATCGACCCGAAACGGTCCGAATTCGTACAGCTGCTTAATTTTCTGATCTGCGCCCGCGGACATGACGAGTACGGGGGGGAAAATGAAGGCGCATTCTAGCACGATTCTGCCTGAATTCAGGCCTGTTACCGAGAGTTCACACGCCAGATGAAGTGTGTTGGTTTCTGCTAGATAGCTGATTGCGAAAAATTATCAAAAATTATCAAGACGTTTGAAAGGACTGTTTACCCCTCTTTGGGGCAAGCTGCCGCCCTGCTTGAGCGTGAGAGCGCTTCCAAGAGGCGACGCAGTGGGCAAGCAGGGTGAGAGTGATGTCAAGGCAGACGAAGATCACGATCGAAACCGACTGCCTGCTCGTCTTGCGTGGACGCAATTCGTTGCGTGCCTGGTGCCCGCAATGTGCTGCCGAAGGCGAGATGATTCCGATCGAAGGGGTTGGGGTGATCTCGAACTTATCGCCTGTGGAAGTGGAGGCCTGGCTTGCGTCCGAATCGATCCACCGTTCGCAAGCGGCCGATGGTGGTCTAGTGATCTGCCTGAACTCGCTGCTCAAACGGATTCAGAAGACAAAGACCGATTAGCGCTTAAACGCACAATCGAAAAAAGGAGGAAATATGAAGTCGAAAACCACAACGAGATCGAATATCTACCTGGCGGTGGCAGCGATGATTCTGACAGCGGTGCTTGCCGTCCCGGCCTACGCGGAAGAGAAGCCTGTGAAGATGACATTCTCAGGCACGAATGTGGCCACTACGATCAATCTGCAGGCCAATACCATCACCGACGAAACGCATTTAGCCGGCAGCGGTTCGCTCGGCCAATTCACGTTTCGTGAACTACACGCAGACGGGAAAGCTCCCCAGCCTCCCAGCGGTTGCCTGGGTCCGTATTTCGGAGTTTTGGTCGGCGCGGGCGTATTTCGCTTCCAGGACGGAAGTTTGTTGATCGTCACGGTCATGGATGGCTCGGGTTGTATAAATCCCGCCGCAGGGCACGCCGCGATTACCGTGAACTATCAGATCAGAGGTGGAACCGGGCGTTTCGCGGGCGCGTCCGGCAACCTCACGATGACGGCAACCATCGCCGCCGTGTTGCGCAACGCCTCTAACGCGCCCGCACTCTTAACGAATACGGGGGAGTTTGAGGGAACAATTTTCGAAACGGCGCTCGAGGAGGAGGACCACCAAGACGAGCGGCAATAGGAAAGAGCACGTGCTTCTAGTCGCTGCGCCTTGCAAGCAACCCTTTGAATCCGAGGCGGAGAGTTGATCCTGCAATGTCTGCCCCACAAGGCGCGGCGACTGTCAGCACTATTCACCCGGAGCAGCCGGGAGCAATGTTGCCCTTTGCGGCGAGCGGCACACTTGGCAGCTTTTGAACATCAGCAGCGTTGATGAAGGCTGCGCAGGTGAGTGGTTGCGGACTCACACGCATAGAGATCATTTTTTCATCGAGCATGGAGAACTGATCAATCTACTCGAATCGTTTCTACAATGCCGTCTCAGACTTTGAAGGTTCGTAAGCGGGACCGCGCCAGGACAAAGATCCGAGATTTGGATCGAAAGTCCGATTTCAAAATGGCTCATTTAATGATCTGCGAGGATTTCGCCGATTGTCCGAAGTTGAATTGGCTTATCCAACGCAAAGTCACGTGCCGCATTGGAAAAGCCATCGAGCGACACCAACCAAGCCTGCGGTGCCCCAGAATGCTTGAGGGCACCGTAGAGATCACGCACGGCTCCGGGACCGATCTTCCCTGCATGCGCTTTGCACTGAACGACTATTCGACTGCCGTTCTTATAAAGCACCAGATCGATTCCGGAGTCTCCCGGTCCGCCAACGCGTCAACTCTGTAACCTCGATGCTGGAGCAGTCGACCTAATTCCGTCTCGAATTGAGGGCCTGTCAGGGTTCTCCAAAAGGTTTCCTGTTTTCGCTGTTCCTCGCGTTTCAAAGCGACGCCGAGGCGCTGATCTCCGACAAAAGCGCGACACGCATAAGAATAGCTTTTCCAATTTTCGTGCTTTGGATGGCGCGGATCATCGATGGTTACGGTCCCTAATCGTCCGCGAGAAAGCCATGCTAACAGCGGCCTTACGGCGTGTTTTGAACGAACTTCCGTCTCATCGAGTCCATACTCCACCAGCGTGGGAGCACCCTCGACAAACGGCACTAGACGTTGTTCATAATCGCTAAAATCCTCAAGCAAAGCCTTACGAGGTTCAAACAACCACCGAACCGCCCAATCGTACAGATTGTGACAATTAGGGCAATACTCTCGGCTCAGCAGCGGTTCTCCGTAATGTTGCGATTGGGGACTGTAATCCCTCGCCAGCAGAATTGGTGAGTTGCCGCACTTTCGACATGCAGATATAAGAGGCTCGTGGCACTTTGGACAGTAGCTCTTTTCCAAAGAATGCACGCTGTGCCCATTTAGACATTGCTGGAATGGAACCTGCGGTAAAGGCGTGTCCGTCATTGATCGAATTGGCGCACGGCGGAACATCCTAAGCCGCTTCGTGAAACGTGGCAATGATGTAGAAGCCCTCTGGGCAGACCAGATCTCAGTTGAGCATTGGTGTTCAGTCTCACGAGCTTACGGATCAATGAGTCTTGAAGCTGTTATATGGCGTTGCAAGAACAACACTGCAATAAATTTCGAGTAGTGCTTGTCTAGTTTGATCGTTTTCTTCGACATAACGGTATTCCATCCTTTTGATTCTTTCCTTTGCTGCATTAAACGCAGCAACGAAATCTCTTTTCTTCATTAATCCCGCACGACTATTTTCACCTGCCTTGTAGGATGCCTTCATGAAGCCAGTAAATTCTCGGGCTAAGAGGAATGCAAATGCCGCCTGCCGAGCAGTTGCTCCGGGTCGACAGTGGCGACCGTGTCTGCCGCGCAAATCGTTGGATCGGCCAACATACAGATGTCGGCCATTTTCAGTAAATAAGTAAACGCCCGCCCTCGGCATGTTTTTGGGCAGCTCCCCGTATCGCTAACATGTAAGACATCATGAAACGAGGTAGATGCGAACTTTGCCATGCCAATGCTGATTTGCGCGACAGTCATTTCTTACCCAAGAGCGGGTACAAGAGGACGCGTGCAACCGACCTGAAGAATCCGAATCCCGTCGTGCTATCCGATGGTAAAGCAAGACAAAGCTCACTTCAGGTCAGGGATTACAAATTCTGCGGTGCCTGTGAGGAGCGTTTCAACAAGGGTGGTGAATCTTGGATTCTGAACAATATTCCGCGGAAGTATGGCGATCCGTTTTGGATTCACGCGTTGTTGAATTCGAAGACGCCGATTATGTATGGTAATGATCTTCTCTTTCCCCAAGCAAGCATTCCTGAAGTGGACATACCGAAGCTTGTTTATTTTGCGTTGAGTATTTTTTGGAGAGGCACCCGCCATTGGAGCGAGGTGGAGGGAGGACGTCCACCGCGGCTGTACCTGGGGCGCGAGGAGAAGGCCATTCGCGCCTTCTTGCTTGGGCGCCGGAGACTGCCGGAGACAGCAATCATCACCGTAGCTGTGTGGCCGTACAAGAGGGTCGACGCGGTGGCACTGATGCCACGTGCTAACCGCGGAATTGGCTACCGGGAATACTGGTTCTACTTCTTCGGTTTCATATTTCGGCTTGCGCTTGGGAGAAAAATTCCCGCGCGACTGCGGCGGACTTGTTCGTATCACTCCGCTGAGAAATTCTTGACATTGAGCCCTGGATTAGGAAGTGTCGTTAAAGATGGAATCACAGAGCTCCTATCTGTGGATCGCTCGAAGATCGAAGGCATGTTAAAGGAAATTCACGCAATCCGTTCAAGGGCATCGACGCCAGCAGCTCCGCATAAGCGTATTAGTAAAAAGGGGATAGCCTGAACGGGATTATTTTGACAGGAAGGTTCTGAGAGCCTAGAGTTTTCTCCGGGTTAAAAAACAAATGGCTTGCCAATCCGCGACGCAAAGGAATTCCGATTTAGCAAGTCAGCCCTTCACAATGAGAAGGACCTAGGCTCCGGCCGTGTTGCTCTGACTGCCGAGTTGCGGCACAACATCTTCCATCACGTAATGAACAAATTGCTTCCATAATTCCGTCAGAACGTAAGGGCTCCGGCGGGGTGTAGCAGTTTTGACGCTCCCATAAGCCTATCCCGTCAAACCGAAACCCCGTGTGAAGACACGAAGGTCAGGAAGGGTTTTCACGAGTCGCCGAGGACTACTCGCTTAATACCTTCGCGGAGGTGCAGGACGTTGAAATTGATAATCAGGCCTAACGACTTGCCACTCAGCTTCATGTATGAGAGTACCTGTGGCCTGCTGAATGTTTGTGATCGCTTCGACGGCTTTGATTTCGACGATTACGAGATCTTCGGCTACCAGATCAAGACGGTAGCCAATATCGAGCTTTATGCCGTCGTATTCGAGTGGCAGAGCGATTTGGGATGACACTTTCAAACTAGTCTTATGCAACTCGTGCATCAGGCATGCTTCGTAAGCGTTCTCGAGCAGCCCAGGGCCAAGCGCTGAGTGAACTTTGAGTGCAGCCGTCACAACCGCATGACTAACATCCCGTGCACTCCGACTAAGTCCAGCTACCTGTTGCTCCATGAATTCGATCAGCCATTCCTTCGTGCCCTTCGTGTCCTTCGTGGTTTCACCCAAGGGTTGAAGCGCGCGATTCTGTCAAAATGCGCAGGCGCGACACGAAAGCATCAACGGTCACCTTTCCCTCATCCCCCTTACCCCGCACCCGCACACTGACCTCTCCAGCTTCGGCCTCTTTATCGCCCACCACGAGCAGGAACGGCACCTTCTGCAATGTGTGTTCGCGGATTTTGGCGTTCATCTTCTCGTTGCGGGCATCTACGTGGACGCGCACTCCTGCCGCCTTGAGCTTCTCCGCTACCTGTTCGGCATAAGCAGCGTGGCGCTCTGAGATCGGGATCATCACGACCTGCGTTGGCGAGAGCCACACAGGGAAATTACCAGCGTAATGCTCGATCAGCACTCCGAAGAAGCGTTCTATTGATCCATAGAGCGCGCGGTGGACCATGAGCGGCTGCTTGCGTGAACCGTCTTCGGCTACGTATTCGAGCTTGAAGCGCTCGGGAAGGGTGAAGTCGAACTGGACCGTGGTGAGCTGCCAGAGTCGGCCAATCGCGTCTACAAGCTTCACATCGATCTTTGGTCCGTAGAATGCCGCTTCGCCGGGGATCGTCTTGTACGGAACGTTACGACGCTGCATTGCCTTTTCCAGCGAGGCGATTGCACGCTCCCAGTTTTCTTTTGATCCGATGTACTTGCTGGGGTCGTTTGGATCCCAGATCGAGAGTTCAACTTCGTATTTGTCGAAGCCATAAGTGTTGAGCACCGTAAGCGCAAAATCAATGCAGCCGACGATTTCGTCTTCGATCTGCTCGGGCGTGCAGAAGATGTGAGCATCGTCCTGGGTGAAGCCGCGCACGCGCAGCAGACCGTGCATCACTCCAGAACGTTCGTAGCGGTAAACCGTGCCAAGTTCTCCCAGGCGCACAGGCAGGTCGCGATAGGAACGAAGAGTGTTCTGGTAGATCAGGATGTGCCCCGGGCAATTCATCGGCTTGAGCTGATACTCGGCGTCATCAAGCTCTATTGGCGTAAACATGTTCTGCGCGTAATAGCCTGTGTGGCCGCTGGTCTTCCAGAGGTCCGTGCGCATCACGTGTGGCGTGAACACTAGTGAATAGCCGCGTTTCAGATACTCGGCTCGCAGCCAATCTTCCATCTCCTTGCGGATAATTCCGCCTTTGGGATGCCAGAAGATCAAGCCCGGTCCTGCGAGTTCCTGAATGGAGAAGAGATCCAGCTGCTGTCCCAGGACACGATGGTCACGCTTCTTCGCCTCTTCGATGGCGTTGAGATACTGCTCGAGATCCTTCTTCGCGTAAAACGAGGTTCCATAAATCCGCTGGAGCTGCGGATTCTTCTCGTCGTTGAGCCAGTAGGCGCCAGCAAGATTCAGCAGCTTAAAAGCCTTGATCCTTCCCGTACTAGGAATATGTGGTCCGCGGCAGAAGTCGACGAACTTGCCATTGCGGTAGAACGAGACCTGGTTCTCTCCTTCGGTATGCTTCTGGATGAAGTGCACCTTCATCCAGTCGTTTTCCGCCTCGTACTGACGGATCGCCTTATCGCGCGGCACATATTCGCGCACAAACTTCTCGTCGCGATCGACAACGTCCTGCATGCGCTGCTCGATCCGCTGCAGATCTTCAGGAGTGAACGGCGTTGGACGATAGAAGTCGTAGAAAAAGCCTGACTCGGTGGGCGGACCATGCCCAAGCTTGGTCTCGGGGAACAGCTCAGTAACGGCGGTAGCCAGCACGTGCGCCGACGAATGGCGGAATACTTCGAGCGACTCAGGATCCTTCTCGGTAAGGATGCGCACTTCGGCGTTTTCCTCGATAGGCCGGTTCAGATCGACGACTCTGCCGTTCACCTTAGCGGCAAGCGCAGCATCGGCCAGGCGCGGCGAGATGGATTTGGCAACATCGTAAGCCGTGGTCCCGCGAGGGAGTTCGCGCGAGGACCCGTCGGGCAGGGTGATTTTCAGGGCGCTGGGTGCTTCTGCTACATCGGGCATAAGAGTGCAAACCTAGTTTTGAGGCTGTAAACCTTCAGGATAACGCAATTGGAGACTGCCTTTAGCTCTGTGGCACCGCCGCTCGGCTGTGGCTCCGCCCAAGCTCAACCCATTTGGCTATCAAATAGAAACATCCTGCCCTAGGGCTCTTGATGATTGTTCCGTCTACTAGAGTGCGATAAGCCGGTAACCCAGGGAAGATCGTTCGTATTGCAGGCTGCTCAGCCTTTACTGGCTGTGGGCAGAGCCACAGCCGAGGGCGGCTGTGCCACAAGGATAAAAGGGTGTGCTATTAAGAGGTCATTTCCCCAGAACTTTTCTGCGTTGCTACGTGTTGTGCTGCCCCAGCGACAACACGTTCCCATCCGGATCTTTGAACCAGGCAACGCGGGCCTCCCCGGGGAAGGTGCAGATCGCGTTTTTGTCTTGCGGCATTCCGGGATAGCGCTCGAAGACGACGCCTCGGCGCACCAGTTCGGCAACGGCCGCCTCGATGTCCTCAACCTCCCATCCCAGGACGGTGAACTGTGCTGGAGTGAACTGCTTCAGTTTGCTCACGCGCAGCATCGTTCCATGGGCGTCGAAGACCAGAGCAAAGCCGTCATCTTTCACAAAACGAAACCCGAGCGTCTTGCTGTAGAAGGCTTTCGCTTTTTCGGGTTGAGTGGTGATCGCGAATCCGACGATCTTCGACAATCGGAAGGTCGATGCTTTCTGCGCCTTGGGAGCCGGCATCGGAAACCTCCTGGATAGGCTGGGGAGTGTATCACTGTCGGATCGGATTTCAGTGCGAGCCAGCGCGCAGCAGGCATTTCTCGTAGCCCCGCGGCATAAACCCGGGGTGAAGGAGAGGAAAGATGAGCACCGTAGGTGCGGCACTCTTTGTCTCAAGGTTGTTGATTACGCACGTCTCAAAAACATGTCATAGAAAACCCACGTTATAGCTGCAAGAATTACTGCTCCTGTCAGTCGAACTTGGATGGCTCCCCAGCCGCTCGAATACCTGCCTTCGGTAAGAGACCCCTGCGCCTTTAGTCCAGCTGGTAGGCGAAACCAAGCGCGGGGCGAGGCAAGCATGAAAGCAGCGTTGATTATCATCAACAGCCTGACGATCAGCGCGATGAATGCACCCACAATCCGAATCATTCGCAACACCCTCATTCCGCTCTGGTTTATCGGCCGCCACTTACTTGCGGCTGTAGCCGCTCGCCTCGCAAGGCGATCGCTGGCCCTGCATACAGCGTGTTGGCTCCGGTATCCGCAGCCATCTTGTTAAATTTGCCGACATCATCTGACAACAACGCATTGAAGCTTCGCACCTGCTCGTCTACCTGGCTTCGCACCGCGGCCATTTCGTTGGTTTGTTCTTCTGATGGGGTGCGGTTGTAGTCTTCGTTTATGCGCGAGAGCAGGCGCTGCATGCGGTCGTTCAGTCTTGCCAGGTAATGCAGGTAGTACTTGGGATCGTTCTGCACCGCGGGGTTATAGACCGCCTCCTGCCATTTGCTCAGCTTTCCATCGAGTTGTTGGGCGCTGTCGAGCAGCTTGCCGTAGTGATCGCCGTCTTGCCGCTCTGGGCCGCCGAGGACCGCCTTCATCGACTTGATTTGCGCTCGCAGTTCTCCGTTTCGATTCAGGGCCTGATTCAGGGCTGAGATTTCATCGCGCACTTCGAGCGCGGCGCGTAGTTGCGCTTGTGCCACTCGCTGGTCGAATGGGAAGCGTGGATCCGGACCAACTTCAACGGTGCGCGACTCCGTGTGGCCATTCGCAGTCACTGTCACTTTGTAGTTGGCAGGCAGCACCGAGGGGCCACCACCGCGACGAAAGCCCTCTTCACCACCGCTCTCACCGCCGGCTTCGTTCTCGCTTTCACTGCGTCCGGTGCGAAGCTGAGTGGGCGGATCCCAACGGAGGTCCCATGCGACGCGATTCACGCCGGCGCGGCCTGGCGCGCGCAGAGTACGGACCGTTTGACCATCTGGCGCGGTGATCACGATCTTGACTGGCGGCACCGCGGGCTGGCTGTCGGCATTCCTCCGGCTCTCGATCGACTGCTTCAGGTAGTAGTTGATCAGGGCTCCCGCAGGACGATTGGGAGCTGAGAATCCGCCACTACGGCCGTAGCGGCTGAACATGCTCGCGAGATGCGTCGGCGTTACTTCGAAGAGGTGCAAGTCGGCATTTTGTACTTCTGCCGACAACTGCTCCAGAGGACTGATGTCGTCGAGAACAAACAATCCGCGACCGTGCGTGCCGATTACAAGATCATGTTTCCGTTTCTCGAACTTCAAGTCATACACCGGAGTCGCAGGGAAGCCGCTCTTCAGGGCAGTCCAATGCTCACCTTCGTCTGCAGAATAGTACAGTCCCGTTTCGGTACCAAGGACAAGGAGTCCGGGCCGGTTTGGGTCTTCCCGCACGACATGCGCCGCCTGATTCGGCAGGCCGCGATTGATCGCGGTCCAGGTCTTGCCGAAGTCGTGGGTCTTGAAGACATACGCACGGTGATCGTCCCGTTCGTGAAAGTCGATGGCAACGTAGGCAGCTCCGGTCGTGGTCGGCGACGCCTCGATCTGGCGAGTGCGGCCCCACTGCGGTAGCTGCGCGATATTGGCAGCAACGTTGGACCAGTGCTGTCCGCCATCCTGCGTGACCTGAATGTTGCCGTCATCGGTGCCTACCCAGATCAGTTTCGGATCGAGGGGCGAGAGCGAGACAGCCAGAATGGTGTCGTAGTTCTCTGCACTGCTGAGATCTTTGAGAATGTCACCGCCGGTGACAACCTGTTTCGACTTGTCGTTGCGCGTGAGATCGGGGCTGATCGGCGTCCAGTGCTCTCCGGCATCGGTGGAGTGGAACAGAACATTGGCGCCGAGGTAAACGTCTTTGTCGTTCGCCGGCGAAACCGCGATCGGCGCCGTCCAGTTGAAGCGGTACTTCAGGTCCGAAATGGGCATATCGCCCTGGTTCTGCAGATATGGACGAATGTGCCGAGGCTGGCCGGCTTCCCGATCCAGCACTTCGATCTCGCCATCCTGCGAGTCGGAGTAGATCAACTTCGATGCTGTCAGACCGGGAACGACATATTGACCGTCTCCGCCGACCGTCGTCCACCATTCATTATTGGGAATTGGCCCGCGCGACAGTGTGTGCGACGGTCCACACCATCCGCTGTTGTCCTGCAGGCCACCGCAGATGTTGTAGGGCGTGCGATCGTCGAGGGCCACGCTGTAGAACTGTTCAATCGGAAGCGAGTCGCGGAACTGCCAGGTTTGTCCGGCGTTCCACGAGGTGTAAACGCCACCGTCGTTGCCTTCGATCAGGCGATTGGGATCGTGCGGATCGATCCACAGCGCGTGATGATCAGCGTGCACGCCGCGGCTAATGATCCGCGCTGTCTTGCCACCATCATTAGAGAGCACGATATCGAAGGAGAGGAAGAAGATCTTGTTCTCGTCGTTGGGCGCGACAAACAGATGGCTGAAATAAAATGGCCGAGCATTCAGCAAGTAGTTGTCGCTGACCTTAGTCCAGTGCTCGCCGTAATCGGGGGAGTCCCACAGCACGCCTTCCTTCGACTCTACCAGCGCGTATACATGCTTCGGATTGCTCGGCGCAACCGCCAACCCAATACGCCCGACCGGCGGCTTCGGCAAGCCACCACTTAGCTTCTGCCACGTTTCTCCGCCATCTGTGGAGCGGTAAAGTCCGCTGCCGTTTCCGCCGCTGATCAGCATCCAGGGATAGCGCTGCGCTTGCCACATACCAGCGTACAGGATCATCGGATTGGCAGGATCCATGACCAGATCACTGGCGCCGGTCTTGTCATCAACGTACAGGACCTTCTTCCATGTGCGGCCGCCATCGGTGGTGCGAAACACACCGCGCTCGGCGTTTGGAGCCCAGGCGTGCCCGAACGCAGCAACGAAGACCACATCGGGATTCGCAGAGCTCACCACGATGTTCGCGATCTGCCCGACATCCTGAAGACCCATCGACCGCCAGCTGGCGCCCGCATCGGGAGAGAAGAACATTCCACCTCCTGGCGAGATGTCATTGCGGAGATTCGCCTCGCCTGTTCCTACCCAGACAAGATTCGGATTGCTCGGAGCGATTGCCATCGCACCCACGGAAGGAACCGGGATCTGGCTCGAGACATACCTCCAGGTCGTTGCGCCGTCTTCCGATTTGAACACGCCACCGGCGGCGGAGCCGGCATAGTAGATCTCTGGATGGCCCGCAACGCCAACGACAGCGGTGATGCGTCCGCCGGCCACCGCTGGTCCGAGATTGCGGAACTGAAGATTGCCGAGGTAGTCGCCCTGGGCTGCGGATTGCTCCGTGCTCTGACTGGAAGGCGCGCTCTTTCCTGCTGTCGCGACTTGTGTGGCTGCGTCAAGGCTGAAGATGATTAGCCCTGTGAATGCGAGGCGAAGAAGTGTTTGGGTGCGCATAAGCTCCTGCCGAACGCGCGATGCGCTGTTCATCGTGCGGCAAGAGTATAGTCCCAGGTTGTTGGCCTCGCGAGTCGAGGTTCCTTTCTCGAAGGCAGAATTGGTTTTTAGGGCATGGTTCCACCTCGCTGACACCATGCCGACCTTAGTCTCAAAAAAAAACGGGCCGACATTCCTGTCGGCCGTGAATTTAGAACAATCTCAAATCAGAAGGTGAACTGCGCTCCGAATTCGGCACGGAACGAAGTAGCAATTGCTCTATTGCAGCCATTGGCATTGCAGCCGATATAGCCAAGAGGAGTTGCGAACGAGCTCTTCGTCGGATCCGTGTTGAAATGTCGGACGTTGCCATCGTAGTTGTTGCCATAGTTGGCGCGGTTCGTCAGGTCGAACGCCTGGAAGATGAGCTTCAGATCAGATCTTTCTTTGATCTTGATGCTCTTTGTAAGGCGAGTGTCGAGATTGAAGAACGCCTGACCACGCAGGCGATCAAAGTGCGTCTCGACACATGAGCCATTCAGGTAGCAACTCTTCAAAGCGCTGCTGGTCTGCGTGGCTCCCCAGAGGAGGTTATTTTGGTCATTGGCGGGCACGAGCGCATGTGCAGCGAGCGGTCCCGAGCCAAAGCCCAGCACGTTGGTAAAGCCAGTTGTTGCATCGTACGGACGGGCCGAAGCTAGCTGCATGATCGGCGCAACCTCGAATCCCCACGGCAGGGCCACCAGTCCGGAGACCGACCAATGGTGCCGCTCGTCATTTGGCACCGGACCGAAGTCTGCTGGATTCAATGGGAAGCGGGGATCCGTAACCGTGTTGGAATAGCTGGCGGCATTGCCATCATATGCCCGGCCTTCCGACAGGGTGTACGTCGTGTTTATGGTGAAATGGTTTGCCATGCGTCGCCGCAATGACACATTCATGCCGTCGTAACGCGAACGGCCTACCGAAGATTCCATGGAGATGCGAGCGATTTGTGCCAGGGGAGCACTCGGATTGGCGGTGTTATAAGCAGTGATCGCTGGAGCGAGCGTTCGAATTCCCGTTGCGGGATCGATATAGTTGAGAATCTGACGCTTCTCCTCGTGCAGGCCGAGCTCGTGAACGTACTCAATTTCAGCCACTGTATTGGCATTGAATGAGTGAGCAAAGCCGACATTCCACTGTTGCGAATAGGGATTACGGTAGTCCGGCGCCATGAGGCGACCCACTGCCCCGCCTGTGAGCTGTGTAATGGGCGCGGGAATCGTTGGCACCGGATCAATGCCGAGTCGATATTGGGACAACGGGATATTGGTACCAGGTACCGTACAGGACGTGCAGGTCGTTCCCGGACCGCTGCCGCTGATCGAGAACACAGTTGCGAATAGTGTAGGATTCGCCTGCTGGATCATGAATAGCGGAATGTTAAGAAACGTTTGAGCATCGTACAGGCCATAACCGCCGCGAAGAACGTTATTCCCGTTTCCGGTCAAGTCGTAAGCGAATCCAACGCGGGGACTGAAGCCCTTCGTATAGTCCTGAGGAATGCCGGCAAAGGGACTATTGAGCGCTTTTAACAGTTGGTATGTACGACTTCCGGCCTGAGCATTGGAGCCCATCAGGTTAAAGTCGCGGTCGTAACGCAAACCCAGATCAAGCGTGAGTCTGCTGGTCGTTTTCCAGGTATCCTGGAAATAGAGACCCAGCATCTTCCCACCACCAGGCAGATCCTCTTTCGGATCTCCATTCGAGATAGACATGCCCGTAATTGCACCCGGGGTTTGGAAGCCCTGTGGGTAGAGGCCGCCTTTGTTGCCGAGAATGTCGCTGGGCAAGTCCTGGAAGTCATACTCCAGGGTGGAGTTGAATTCAAAGTATCCGCCAAGCGATGGCTCCCAGAGGTAATCGATGCCCCCCTTCAGGCCATGCCTGCCGATGTTGTACGAGAGATCGTCGCGGAACTGGTACTTGCGCTGATACGACTGCTGGGGAACGTTTCCGTTGGTTCCGAACGAAATGCCTTGCGGAAACGTGACGAGCGGCGCGCGCGTCTTGCTGTCGATCAGATTGTTCCAATATTGGAAACCGGCGGTGAACGAATTCACCAATCGCGGACTGAATACCGAACTCAGCGTGGCGTTGGTCACGATGAGGTGGTTGTTTTGGAAATTGCCTTCAGTCAGGTCATTTGCGTTTCCCGACTGATCGTTCTGGTCTTCGTTGTTTTGTGCCGCGTAGCTAACGAAAAAGCGATGATTATCGGAGAAGTTGTGGTCGAGGCGGGCGTTGTAACGCGTATCGAAGTATGGTGTAGGAATGGTCTGGGCGGGGTCAGGATTAAATGTAACGTTGCCCAGGTTTAATCCCTTGACCAAACTCAGCTGGCTAAATGCCGTCGATTTTACGGGGATTGCGGTGTGCTCGCGTAGCCGTTCCCACGCAACAAAGCCAAAGTCCTTATCTTTCCTGATCGGTCCCCCGAAGCGACCACCGAACTGCTGGCGCTCGAACTGGGGGGTTGGGTTACCGGTCTTGATGTGAGTGACCGGATCCTCCATGTTCAGCTTGTCGTTGGCATTCAGTGCTGTTTGCGTATCGAAGAAGTAACCGGATCCATGAAAGGCGTTGCTGCCTGATCGGGTGATTACATTCATAGCAGCACCTTCAGAGCGGCCATTAGCAGCCGAAAAGCGCTGAGTGGAGATCACTGCTTCTTGCACCGCCTCAAGCGGAAGCTGCATCACCGGACCACCGACCGTGTTGTCTTTGTTGTCGATGCCATTCACGGTGATGTTCATGTTGCGACCGTTAGAGCCGTTAATGCCAACTCCCGAAGTTCTGACTTTGGTGGGATCCCATGGCGCGGTTGCTTTTGCGCCAGGCGCCAAGTATGCGAGGTTGGCGAAGTCGCGGCCGTTGAGTGGCAGATCTTGAATGGCCTCTGGCGTAATCTGCATGCCGACGGAGGTCTTTTCCTGATCGAGAATCGGAGCCGCTGCTGTTACTTCGACGGTTTCAGCCGCTGCTCCCGGTTTAAGCACGAAATCCTGAGTCGTGGTACGCCCAACAAGCAATTCAACGCTGTTGGCCGTAGCCGTGGAGAATCCGGTCATCGCCGTTCTCACCGAGTAGACGCCCGGGGGCAATACGTCAAAACGGTAGGCGCCTAAGTTGTTGGTTGTTGCGGTTCGGGAATTGCCGGTAGCGGTATCTACTGCCATCACCGTCGCTCCGACGACCACAGCTCCGCTCTTGTCCGACACAGTCCCAGCAAGAGTTGAACTGGCCGTGACAGCCTGGCCGAACATCATGGTGCTGGCTATCGCGAAAACAAATACGAACGCGACTAACAGTTTGCAGGCCTTGTTGATCTGCATATTCCTTCTTCCTCCCAGGCCGGAGCTTTCAGCAAACCTCTTGTGGGCTAGTTTCAAAGTGTTTTGGGGTGCGTCTGCTGAAAGCCACGGGCGAGTTGCTTTTGAATTTGTCGATCCTGCTGAAGCACTTGCGCTTCCACTAGAATTCACATGTGTTTTCAAATCTTTACACCTAGGAGGAGCTTCGGAATTCCAATAAATGGGACGACACGGAGAGCGCATATACGGAATCCGGTATTCAGTCCCGTAAAAGTAGCATTAAGTCAACTATGCCCGACCTGCGTCTGGGACGAACAGCAGCTCACATTCGATTGGTTGGTGTGAGTGATAAAACCAGAATTCCGACTTGTCAGGAAGACGAGTCTGAAGGACGAAAACGGGCAGAACTTCCTGGTGCCGGGAGGGGGGGTCGAACCCCCACGAGGGGTAAACCTCGGCGGATTTTGAGTCCGCTGCGTCTGCCAGTTCCGCCATCCCGGCTGAAGGGAGGCAATGTCAAGATTAGCACGTCAGGCCTGAACCGCTAAATGACGGACCGCGTTAACTCCGCTGAAATGATATTTCCCATTATGGTCCGACGACGCTGCCAGAGATGCAGTCTGTTTCGACAATGTATTTCGAAATAACCGAAGAACTACTCACGCTGAGCCATACTTTCCAGCCGATGTATATCTTTCCTCGATACTGTTTATCGTAACTTTGTATTAGACAACGTGAGAACTTCGCCATACTCTTCGCATCCGTAGGTTCTCTCGAATGCCTGGCGAACTAGTCGTTGAGGTATTCTCGCCTCGGATGGACTGGGTGCGGGACTACGAGTACTCGCTCTCCGCCTGCTCGATCTCCGACAGCAGGAACCTACAGCCCTTGAGACCACGCCGTCTCCCGGTTACTCACAACACGTAAAACCAAAATAGGAAGACGAACTCGCCCTGCGGCAGCTCTTCGTCAGCCCAAGGGATAAGTGTCTTCCGTCGGGGAGAATGCTATGCATACTGACTTCTTGAGTCCTTCGCAGTTAAGTGGTTTTTCGCGCCGCAGATTGTACAAGGCGCGATGATGGCTTCTGCGGGAGCTCTGCTGCAGCTCGCGACGGAGGCGAATCTGCTCGTGGCCGGCGGCGGAAAAGAGCCCGGGTTTGCCCACGTGGATGGTTATCTTGCTGCGTGCTGCATCGATTGCTCTATTGGTGGCGAGAAGAATAGGAGAAACTAGCAGCGTTAACAGAATGGCAACAAGAGTCTTGCACCTCATAAGTATTTGTCTCCAGCATTGTCACTAAGAGTACATCGTACATTCGTGCAGGGCGGACGCAACTTTCACACTGGTCTCGCGTTTCACCCAGAAGTAGAGTTCAGCAGAGGTTGAGCTCTTCGAGGAGAGACATGCGTAACTTTAGATTAGAAGCGGCGGCCACCAGCATCCTGGCCAGCCTGCTCGTGTTCGGCAGTGCTGCAAGCGCACAATCCACAGGCACTTCAGCAACGACTCCCACCCCAGCTAACCAATCGGATATCAACAGCGATCGTCGCGATTTGCGTAAGGACAAGCGCGATCTTCGCCAGGACCGCCGTGATATCGCAAACGACAAACAAGACATCCGCAGCGACCGCAAGGATCTGCGGAAGGACCAGAACGATATCGCCAAGGATCGGCGTGACCGCAATCAGGACGTTCGCGAACTGAACGGCGACCGCAGCGACCGCAACAAGGACGAGGCCCAGTTGGACAAGGCGCAAGCCAAGTACCGCAGGGATCTCAAGAACGGCGACACGGACGACTTCGCGAAAGACAAGGCGGGAATCGCGAAAGATCGAGGCGAAGTCAAAGAGGACAACAAGGAGATCGCCGGCGAAAAGCGCGAAATTCGTCACGATCAGGCTGACATCAATCATGACCGCGCCGACATCCACAACGACCGGAAGGACCTGCGGAGCGACTACCGCGATGTCCATCACGATCGCAAGGACATCAAGGCGGACAAGAAAGACATCCACCGCGATCGCAAGGATCTGAGAAAAGACAAGCGCGGGAAGTAGGTTTGGAATTACTTGAAATCGCGGGCCTTCGGGCTCGCGTTTTTTTCTTATCACTCAAACAGGGACCGCCGCGCCCTCGCGCGGGCCTCGCTGCGTATTTGCGCAAGAGATCAGTTGCAATTTCAATAATTCCTTCGACGATAAGTCCAGGCAGGCGCCGATTGTTCTAAAGTACAAAACCCTGTTGCGATGCCACCAGAAACCCGCGTGAGGGCGCGCGGCGGTCCCGATCGTCACGATAAGTATCTTCGCGGCACGCGTTTGCTGACATTGCACAGAACTTCGTATGCGATAGTTTGCATGCTTGCGGCCATCGCAGCAGCCGTGGTCTCGTGCCCATTCTGTTGGCCGATCAGCACGACTTCATCGCCGATCTGAACGCCTGGAATGTCACTAACGTCAACCGTGGTTACATCCATGGAAACCTTGCCCACAATCGGCGCAAAGTCGCCACGTATCAAGACTTGTCCGCGGTTAGAGAGCGCGCGGCTCAGGCCGTCGCCGTAACCGACAGCAAGGGTGGCAATGCGCGTTGGCCGTTTAGCGACAAACGTGAGGTTGTATCCGACTCCCTGGCCCGCCTCAATGTCGCGGATGTCAATGATGCGCGTCTTCCACGCGAGCACCGGCTTCACAGATGGTTCTCGCGTCTCGGAAGGATCACCGGCCGCGGTAACGAACGGAAGGTAGTAGCCATACAAGGAGATCCCTGGCCGAACCAAAGCGGTTGATTGACCCAATCGGTGCCACGACTCTTTGCGGGCAACAATGGCAGCGCTGTTCGCCAGATGCACACACGCGGGACGAATCTCCGCCGCTGCAAGTTGTTCGAGCGCTCGCTGATAAGCAGCGAGTTGTGCCTCTACATCGTCTGCATCGACGACCTCCGCCGACGCTAAGTGCGAATGAAGACCTTCGACGCAAATCGACTTCGCCTTGCGCGCAGCCTCCAAGACAAAACCAAGGTTCGCAGCCGAAACACCTTGCCTTGCCATTCCCGTATCGACCTCGATGTGCACGGGGAATGCCTTCTCTCTCAGCTTCTCTGCGGCGCTATTTACCTCGGAGATCTGTTCCGCGCTCCACACCGCCGGTGTGAGGTTGTGCTCAACCACGACTTCGCCTTCTCCGCGCCAGATTCCGCTCATGAGAAGGATGCGTCCGACAATGCCTGCCTGACGCAACTCAAGGCCCTCGTCGGCGCATGTAACTCCGAACCACGTGGCTCCTGCAGCCTCCAGCGCCCGAGCACACTCGACGGCTCCATGTCCGTAGGCATTACACTTCACGACCGCGCAAACCGTTGCGTGGGGAGCAACGAAATCACGAATGAGCTTGTAGTTGTTAACGAGAGTTGCGAGCGAGACCTCGGCCCATGTGGGTCGCGTCGGCATGTGTTCAGTCTAGCAAGTAGAACTTTCTGACTTTAGCGAGTCCACCAAGACAACTCACGCAGATCACGCAGATCTGACGGAAGAACGCACATTCTTGGGAGACTACCCACTATCTGAGAACGAGACATACAAGCCCTGAAGAATCAGCGTTAATCCCTGAAATCTGTGTGCATCTGCGTGAGCCTTTGCTTGTGCCTTCAATCCTCATCCAGTTTTTTCAGCCGTCGAGCCTCTGCGAGCAGTCCCATATTGTGACTGAGATTTTGAAGCGTCACTATTCCAACCAGCTTCTGTTGATCCACTACAGGGATCATCGTCAAACCGCGAATTGTGATCTTGCGGAAGGCAGTCGCAAGAGATTCGCCTTTCTGGCAGACCTCGATCACGCGATTCATGACTGACTGCACGTATCCGTTTCCTTCGGAGCGAATGGCGTCCAGAATCTTCTGCCGGGTGATCGTGCCAACGAGATCTCCACTGCGCACAACGGGGAAGTCATCTTGCAAAGTATGCAGCGCTTTCTCGAGCGCATCTTGCAGCGTGTCGGCGGGAGAGAGCACGGCAAAGTCGGTAAGCATGATCTCTTCCATGCGCACACTGGAGACAACCGACTGAAACAGGAGACTACGGTCTTCCAGATGAGCGGCGATGAAGACGCAGAAGCCCACAACGATAGCCCAGATGTTGCCAGCGATGAAACCCATCACGGTGAGCAGCATGGAGAAGCCCTGACCGTAACTCACGGACTTGCGGGTCGCTTCCTCCCATGCATTCGGCACATCCTTTGCGGTGCTGTGCGCAAGCCACACTCGCAGCACACGGCCGGCTGCTAAGGGATACGCCGGAACCAGATTCAGAATTCCCAGCAGGACATTGATCCACACCAGGCTGCGCGCCAAGTGCCCCGAATGAATGTAGGGCGAGACAAAGAGTTTCTGTTGAGCCACCGTTACCAGAATCGCAGCCGCAATGCCGGCGACGAGAAAGTTCGCAATTGGCCCGGCAAACGCGCCGCGAGCTTCCTGCGCGACCGAAGCGTGAGCAGTACCGCCCTGCTCGGAGGTTTCACCCAAAACCACGCCGCCGATCGGCAACAAGACCAAACGCTGCAGACGATCGCGTTTGCCATGGGAAAAGAGCGCGCGGGCAGTTTCCTGTACGATCACCGCCCCCAGCATAATGAAAAACAGCGCGACACCCCGAGCAGGATCCATTCCTGCCTGCTTCGTCTGCGTTATCAGCAGGGCAAGCAAAAGGAAGAAGGTCAGATGCAGGCGTACCTCAATGCCAAAAAATCTGCCTACCGGGATGGACCACGCGCGGATCAATGATCTGAAAAGTATTCTCTGAGCCAATTCTTCATTGTAAGAAATCGATTCGGGTTCTGTACATTAAATGAACCTATGCGTGTGATAGCCGGGCAGTATCGCAGCCGAAGACTAGTCGCGCCTCCTGGCTCAGATACGCGTCCAACGTCTGATCGACTGCGCGAAACGCTGTTCAACGTCGTCTCAGCAGCAGTTCCCGACAGTGTGTGGCTCGACCTTTTCGCCGGCTCTGGTGCGGTAGGAATTGAAGCTTTGAGCCGCGGAGCACGCATGGTGTACTTCGTCGAGAGTGCTCCGCGTGCTGCGAAAACGATCCGCGCGAACCTCCGCAGCTTGTCGATCACCGAGGGCTTTGAGGTGCAGGAACGAGGAGCGACGCAGGCATTGCGTGCCCTCGATGCTGCCGCGGTAGCGTGCGATTTCTGTTTTGTCGATCCTCCCTATGCCAATGACAGCGCCTACGAGGAGAGTCTGGGATTCCTCTCTCAATCACGATTGCTGACCCCTAAGACAGTGGTCATCGCCGAACACGACAAGCATTCCGATCTGTCAGATCGCTATGGAGCATTGCAGAAATTCAGGAGATTGCAGCAAGGCGATGCCGTGTTGAGCTTTTACAAACAGAAGTAATCAGTAGTCAGTTCACGGTTATCAGGAAAAGCGCAACAGTCTCTTACTGCCAACCGACTACTCTCTGAACTGACAACTGCCTACATCAGCAATTGGCGCGTCGAGTTGGCGATCGGATGTTGCATCACATCGAGCTCGTTCTTCACCATGTTCAGCCCGCAGACGCAATCTTCGAATCTATCCGCCAGCTTGCCGAATAACGGCGCGGCGCTGGCGTATTCGAAGAGATTGAACTTGGAAACGATGTAGTAACTTTCTTTGCCTGCCTTGATGAAATCAATCAAGCTCTCAAGACGCTGACGACGCAACCGGGTCTGGTTGATGCTGTCCGGGAACATTCCGGCAAAGAACAGGGTGTAGTCGCCGATGTGCTTGCGGACCGCGCGCTCACGGTCAAACGAAGGCGCAGGACCAAAAATGGGATCGGATTCGAGAAGCATTTCGCCGACATCCGACAGCTGGCGTCCAGCAGCATTGCGGATCTTGTATAGCTCCTCCGCCTGGCAGAAATTTGCCAGCATCTCTGAGATGTAATTGGTTAAACCCACATCCCGCAACCCGATCGTCGAGGCAAAGGTCTCGGACACCAGGCCAGCAAAGAAATCCTGCAACACCTTCGATCCTGAGCTCACCTGCACTCCTCCTGCGTTCCGCGGCTCACTTGAAGTACGCATTTGCGGCTACGGTCAGACGCGCTAAAAGAAGTACTTGCTTATAGGAACACTACTTACAACGACAGGTTTTCCAGCGCAATAACAATTCGTTCACGTACTAAAGTTTGTTAGCACTGTAACGTTGCGAGTGCGAAGGCAACCTCCGCGCCGAACTGCTAGAGCAAATGTGAGTTGCAGGCGCGAGCACGCATGTAGAATGGCGGGCCATCCACAATGTCACGCACTAATTACTCAAGTGGTACACCTTGGGAGCCGGTCATCGGCTATTCACGAGTGGTGAAAATTGGCCGGCAGATTTGGATCTCTGGCACAACCGCAACAAACGAAGCTGGAGAAATCGTTGGCTTGGGCGATGCACCGTCGCAAGCGCGCCAGACGATCCGCAATATTGAACGGGCGCTCGAGAACGCAGGAGCTTCGCTCAAAGACGTCGTGCGTACGCGCATGTTCGTCGTTCGTCATGAAGATGCCGAAGCGGTAACGCTCGTGCACGGCGAGTTCTTCGCCGATATTCGTCCGGCGACATCTTTGCTGGTCATTAAGGCGTTGCTCGATCCCCGCATGCTGGTTGAGATCGAGGCAGAAGCCATACTTGAACATTCGGAGGCAAAAGGATGAAGTGTCTGCAAGCGCTGTTCTGGCTAATGGCAGTTGCAGGTATCGCTCAAACTACTCCCACAACAACTGGCACGATGGGAACGCACGCCACATCGGAAGCCAAGACCATCGTGATACGCGCCGGCACGCTGATCGACGGCACCAGCGCACAACCAAAACGGAACCAGGTAATCGTGGTTCGCGGCAATCGTATCGTCAGCGTCGGCGATGGCGCTTCAGCGCAGGCTCCGGCAGACGCTCAGACGATCGATCTGAGTCAGGCGACGGTTCTTCCCGGATTGATCGATACACACACGCACATCTTCCTCCAAGGCGAGGATCCGTCCGAAGGCGGATATGACATCCAGTTGCTGAAGTATCCAGCGTCGTTCCGCGCAGCTCGCGCGACCATGTCCTGTCGACGCGCGCTCGACCAAGGCTTCACCACATTGCGCGACCTTGAAACCGAAGGCGCAGGTTATGGCGATGTCGGACTCAAGGAAGCGATAGAAGGTGGATACATTCCTGGTCCACGGCTCTTCGTGGTCACCCGCGCGATCTCAACCACTGGCGGATATCCACTGGAGGGCTACGCGCCTGAGATCACCGTTCCCAAAGGCGCACAGTTGATCGATGGTCCCGTGGAAGCCCGCAAGGCCGCGCGTGAGCAACTCGACAACGGCGCTGACTGGATCAAGGTCTACATGACGCATCGCTCGTGGCTCGACGACAAAGGGAATCTCGTCTCACAGCCCACTTTGACTCTCGATGAAATTAAAGCGATCGTCGACGAGACTCACGGCTGGCATAGGAAGGTCGCATGCCACGCGTACAACGGCATCGGATTGCAACGCGCGCTCGACGGCGGATGCGACTCTATCGAGCACGGCCTCGAAATCACCGACGCGCAGATCGTGCAGATGGTGAAGCAGGCGACTTGGTACGTACCGACGATGTCCGTCTACTACTCCCATTGGGCTCCGGAAAATAGCGATGAAGGACGCCGTGATCGCAAGCGAGCCTCAGTTCACGGCGCCTCATTCAATAAAGCCCTTAAAGCTGGAGTGAAGATGGCCTTCGGAACCGACGCTGGGGGATTCTCCTGGAACGAGCCCATCGCACAAGAGTTTGCCCGCGAAGTCGAATTCGGTATGACTCCGATGCAAGCCATTCAGAGCGCCACCTCCCGCGCCGCCGAGCTGCTGGACAAACAAGGCAAGCTCGGAGTGATTGCTCCCGGTGCATACGCGGATGTAATCGCCGTGAACGAAGATCCGCTTCGCGATGTGAATGCACTTAAGAGTGTCACCTTCGTTATGAAGGATGGCGAGGTGTACAAGTCTGCGGCCGCGAGTCGGTGATACATTTCGGAAATGGCGGCTAGGAAACTTCGGGTTGGCGTGCTCTTCGGTGGTCGTAGCGGAGAACACGAGGTCTCACTGCTCTCGGCGGCTTCCGTTCTCAAGGCAATTGATCGCAGCAAGTACGACGTCGTTCCCATTGGCATCAGCAAGGAAGGCCGATGGCTTACTTCCGGCGAATCGCAAAAACTCCTAATCGGCGATCGAGCGCAGGAGAATCCACGCCATCTTCGCGCCGGCGATCCTGAGACCACGGTGGGCGCAGCGGTTCTTGCACGAGGTGATGCTGTCCTCGTGCCTCCCGAGCCCTCGGGACAACACCATTCCTTGATCCCTTTCGAGAGCGGCGCCGCGCCGGACCGTAGGCCGGCTCATCAGGCGATCGACGTTGATGTGATCTTCCCGGTGCTCCACGGAACCTTCGGAGAGGATGGGACTATTCAAGGCCTCCTTGAACTCGCCGGCATTCCATATGTGGGCGCCGGTGTGCTCGGCTCAGCGGCAGGAATGGACAAAGATGTTATGAAACGCCTGTTTGCCGCAGCAGGATTGCCCATCGTGAAGCATGTGACCGTGCTGCGCAGCCAGTGGGAGAAAGAGCCGAAGAAAGTTACCAAAGAGATCGACTCAAAGTTGAAGTATCCCGTCTTCGTGAAGCCTGCCAACCTCGGCTCGTCAGTTGGAATTTCGAAGGCTCGCGACCGTAAGGAGCTGGGTCCGGCAATGAATCTGGCCGCCGGTTACGACCGCAAGATCATCATCGAACGCGGGGTCGGCGGAAAAAAGAAAAAGGCTCGGGAACTCGAGTGTTCGGTATTGGGAAACGATGAGCCGATCGCGAGCGTTGCCGGCGAGATTGTTCCGGTAAAGGAATTTTACGACTACGCGGCCAAGTATCTCGACGAGGGCTCGGAGCTTCTAATACCGGCCAAACTATCGAAGAAGCAAACCAAAGAAGTGCGGGAGATGGCGATCGCTGCCTTCAAAGCCGTCGATTGCGCCGGTCTAGCTCGCGTGGACTTCCTCCTCGATCCTGCAAGCGAAAAACTGTACCTCAACGAGATCAATACCATGCCTGGCTTCACGGCGATCAGCATGTATCCCAAACTGTGGGCCGCGAGTGGACTGGTATATCCCAAACTGATTGACCGACTGATTGAGTTGGCGATGGAGCGCTACGCAGAGAAGAGCAAGAATACGTACAGTCGATAGAGCTTTTCAAGAAATGCAAAAAGAGAGACAAATGTGGCACAGCCGCGGGTGGCCGTACCACAAAGAAACTCATCCAGGCTTCTTGCCCGAGACAAACGCATTTCCCGCAATCAAATACCTCAAAGGCATCTCGTGCGATTTCGTGATCCCGATGCGCAACGTCTCGCGAATCTCGCCCACGCTACAACCGTCATCCAGAATCTTTAAAGGCGAATCGCTGGCATAGAGCCTTTGCCCGTTCAAGTTTGCTCGTGTGATCTCTAATGCTTCGCACAATCGTCCCGGACCGCTCGTCAGCATCTTTAATCCCGAAATAGAACGTAATTGCTCCCGCGTGAGACCACGCGCCTCGGCCATTTCCTCCAGTCCTTCGAGCGGCTCGATGGCCCGCAGCAACACGCATCCAGCTTGTCCTTCCGGCATGCAGGAAAAATTCAGACAATAGTGCACGCCATAAATGAAATAGACGTAAGCATGACCCGGAGGGCCGAAAATGACCTGGGTCCGTTCTGTTTTTCCCGCTGCCGAGTGTGCCGCGAGATCTCCTTCGCCGAGATAAACCTCGACTTCGACGATCCGGCCTGAGAGCCTGCTCTTCTTTGCACCAGTGGACAGTGTCCGGACGAGAATTTTTCCCAGCAATTCTCGTGCTACGATTCGTGGGTCACGCGCATAGAACAGTTGCGGTAATACAGTGCTGCGTTCGCTGCTGGTTGCCATTTACGCCTTAGATTACCTGCAACCATTCACAGCGGTATTCGGCTCACAATTAGGGTGACCAGCCATTTCGCGTTTGACGACGATTTCAGGAGGGGAGATGAAAGGCAAAGTCGCTTTGAATCTAGTATTTGTATGTGCGCTAGCGATGTCGCTGAGCGCCGCCACACTTCCGGCCGGAACCAATGTAACGGTGCGCACCGGAGCTACTCTGTCCTCTAAGACCGCGAGGGCAGGTAAGACGATTCCATGCTCCGTCGCGCGCGACGTTGTCGTGCACGGAGAGAAGCTAGCCAAAGTCGGCGATCCGGCGAAGTGCCGCGTAACCGGGGTTAAGCACAGTGGACGGCTCCATGCTCCCGGCTTGCTCTCGATACGGCTTGCCGAAGTGAACGGTCAGCCGGTTGCTACGGGCTCGCACACTTTTAAGGGTAAAGGCCACACCAAGAGCAACGTAACTAAGATCGGCGGCGGAGCCGCTGCTGGTGCGTTGATTGGAGGCCTCGCCGGAGGAGGCAAGGGCGCCCTCATTGGCACCGCTGCGGGCGGCGCTGCCGGCACTGGAGTCGCAGCAGCTACCGGCAAGGAAGAAGTTGTAGTACCGGCCGAGACAGCCATGACGTTCACAATTCACGGGCCTAGCAAGCAGAATCGGTAGTTTGGCACTGCGTTTCATCATGCCCGGCTTCGGCCGGGCATTTTAATTTGTCTAAACACTAAACTCCTCTTGTACAGCCACTCTCCGTGCTGCTCAAAACTAGCGCCGAGATCCCTCCTTGCCTCGGTCTGCGGTTCCCTCGTATCATCTTGATTCAGTCCGCCCTTCCACCTCAGTCATGAACACCCAAAACACCAAGGCACAGATCGTTCTGCGCGAAAAAACGCGCCTGATGTCCGCGTCGGAAATCGAGCGCACCCTGGTGCGGCTGGCGCATGAGATCGTCGAGAAAAACAACGGAGTCGAGCGCCTCGGGTTCGTCGGCATCAAGCGTCGCGGAGTCCCTTTGGCGAAGCGACTAGCTGGCCTCGTGAGCAAGATTGAGAAGTCGCCCATCGACGTCGGTACGCTCGACATCAATCTTTACCGCGACGATCTCTCGACTACGGGTCCGAAGCCTGTGGTCAATAAGATGGAAATTGGCTTTGACGTTACGGATAAGAACATCATTCTCGTCGATGATGTTCTTTACACGGGCCGTACGATTCGCGCAGCGCTCGACGCGTTGTTCGATCACGGTCGTCCAAGCCGCGTGCAATTGCTTGTCCTGATTGATCGCGGACATCGCGAGCTTCCCATCGAAGCCGCATTCATCGGGCGCACGGTCCAGACCACGCAAAACGAGATCATCGAAGTAAAACTGCAGGAAATCGATCCCAGCGAGCAGGTTCTACTGGTGGAGAAGGTATCGGCATGAGCTCAGGGGAGAACCCCCGTAGCCGATCACAGAGGTTTCGCCGCAGTATTCGTTCCGCTTCGCTCCGCAAGGGACGATTCTCTCATCCCTCGCGTTCGTTGCTCGACATCGAATCGCTCAGCGACAGCGATATTCATTCACTGTTGAAAGAGGCAGGACATTTTCGCGTGAGCCCGCGAAAGTTTCCTCTCGTGCGCCGTCACATTGCTCTGCTGTTCTACGAGGCCAGCACGCGGACGCGCTGCTCCTTCGAGCTTGCAGCGAAGTCGCTAGGCGCATCGACCACACTCGTGAGTACGGCAGCCTCGAGCATCGAAAAGGGGGAATCGTTAGTCGATACTGGCGCAACGCTCGCTGCGATGGGGGCGGAATGCATCGTAGTCCGCCATCCTTCTTCCGGAGCCCCTCATGTCCTCGCGCGACATCTTGAGATACCAGTCGTTAACGCAGGAGACGGAATGCATGAGCACCCGTCGCAGGCGCTGCTCGACTGCTACACGATCCTGCAGCATCGCCGCTCGCTCGAAGGATTGCGGCTCCTGCTTGTCGGTGACATCTTTCACAGCCGCGTAGCTCGCTCCAATGCTCTGCTGCTGACCCGGCTGGGAGCGCAAGTAACATTCTGCGGCCCCCCTGCACTTCTGCCCGACGTCGCCGAGACGATTGCTCCGGGCGTGCGCATTACCCGCGACTTCAACGCCGCTTTGCCGAGTGCGGACGTCATCATGATGCTGCGAGTTCAGAAAGAGCGTTTGTCAGGCCTGCAACTCTCGGTGGATGACTACATCCGCGACTATCAGCTGACCTCCGAACGTATGGCCATGGCGCCGGCGGACACGCTTGTGATGCATCCCGGGCCAATGGTGCGCGGTATGGAGCTGACTAGCGATGTTGCCGACAGTACCCGCTCATTGGTATTGGAACAGGTGCGTAATGGTGTTGCGGTACGCCGGGCCATCCTGCTGCGAGCACTCGGAGGGCATGCTTGATTCGCAAATCAAGCCACACAGACGCACGACCTCTGCTAATCAGCGGTGGCTCTCTAATCACCGAGACAGGCGAGATGCAGAAAGCCGACCTGCTGATTGAAAACGGGCACATTGCTGCGATCGATCAGGTAGGAAAGATCCCTGAGCGGGGCCAGACCATGCTCGAAGCGCGGGGCTTGATCGTCTCACCTGGATTCATCGACCTCCACGTCCATTTACGAGAGCCTGGTCAAAGCTACAAGGAAACGATCGCGACGGGAACGGCCGCTGCTGCAGCCGGTGGGTTCACCACGGTGTGCGCGATGCCGAATACCACACCAGTGAACGATTCCCCTGAAACCACTCGCTGGATGCAGAAACCCGAGCGCAGAGCTGTGGTGAAGGTTCGCCCCATTGCTGCTGCAACGGTGGGCAGCAATGGACAGCGCCTGACGAATTTCAAAGCCTTAGTTGAGGCGGGCGCGGTTGCGGTGACCGACGATGGCCGTCCCATTCTGGGCAGTGCCATCATGCGTGAGGCGTTGCAATCAGCTCACGAACTTGGCATTCCTGTGATACAGCACGCCGAAGACACGCGTATGAGTCAGGGATGTACGATGCATGAGGGCCCGACGTCATTCCGGCTTGGCTTGCGCGGCGTGAAGGCTGAAGCAGAAGCCTCGATCGTTGCCCGTGACATTGCGCTCGCTGAGGAAACCGGTGCACGTCTTCACATTGCGCACCTGTCTACGGCTGCAGGTTTAGAGCAGGTTCGCAAAGCACGCAATCGGGGCGTACGCGTTACCTGCGAAGTTACGCCGCACCATTTGCTGCTTACCGATGAGGAAGTTGGTGATTACGACACGAACTGCAAGATGAATCCGCCGCTGCGCGATGAGTCTGACCGCCAGGCGATGTGGGAAGGCCTGCATGACGGCAGCATCGATTGCATCGCCACGGACCACGCTCCACACGCCGCTCATGAAAAAGATCAGGAATTCGATCGCGCGCCGTTTGGAGTTACAGGTCTCGAGACCGCATTGCCAATTGCTCTAATGGTTGCTGGTGGTGATCCGCAGCTTGCCGTGCGCTGGCTCTCCCTAAACCCAGCGGCAGTGATGGGCTGGCAAGAGGCCGGCATTCTTCGGGCGGGTGCTCCTGCCGACATTGTCGTCTTCGATCCGGGAGAGGAATGGACATTCACAGCGAGCGAATCGAAGTCAAAATCAAAGAACTCACCCTTTCTCGGGAAACGCGTGCGCGGACGTGTGCAATACACGATTGTGGATGGGCGTGTGGTGCATTCGCTGTAACTAGCTTGATCTGGGTAACTAGCTGCTGCTCCAACTCTCGTGCTGCAAAAGCCAGCGTTTTCGCTCAATGCCGCCACCATATCCCGTTAGTGAACCATTGGATCCGATCACCCGATGACAGGGCACGACGATGCCAACCGGATTTGAACCGTTGGCCATACCCACCGCTCTGATCGCGTTCGGCCTTCCGATTCGCTTGGCGAGTTCTGCGTAGGAAATTGTTGTCCCGCAAGTGATTCTGCGTAGAGCCTGCCATACTTCTCGTTGAAAAGGTGTTCCGGCTGTTTGCACCGGTAAGGAGTTGATTGAGCGGAGGTCTCCAGCAAAGTATCTTCGGATCGCATTCACCAAGCCATTCGGGTTACGATTGGACTTAAGCGTGAATCCGTTCCCGCCGTAGTGAAGTCGCAGAAGACGGTGCATGCGAGTCTCATGGTCTGTCCAGTCAGTGGCACGCAGATTCCCATCTTGGTCCACTACGATCAGCATCTCGCCGATGGGAGTGGTGATTCGATCGACTCGTAAGGCCAGAACGCCATTCATGGTTTTTAAGACAGTCCTGGCCGCCAACTCAACTAAGACGCAACTGTGCTATTGAAGTCGAGCAAGAGGTGCTCCGGGCACAGCGACTTCAGGAAGTTCTGCGCATCGAAGGCCTCGCCTGGGGCAGCGACACCGCTGAGCCTGGTTCCTCTGGTAATGACACGTTGAGTTGCTTCCACCACGATCGGCGCGGTAATTGCGTAAATGTCGCGCCCGCGAGCAACTGCGCGACGTTCCATTCCTGCCCGGTGTACGACAGCTTCGATGAGGAAGGTTTGCGATGAGCGTCCGCTTTGGTCGGCTGCCGTCGGAGTCGGCGTGCTGAGATCGCGTACGTTCTTAATGGGCTCAAGATTCATGTACGCACGAATCTCAGGCGTTTTCAGGTGGCGGGAGATGACAATGGTCTCTGCGAAGGAAAGGCTGCAAACTTCTTGCATTCCGAACGGAGAAGGGAATTCCCAAATGCGCCCCGGAGGCGGGTCGCGACGTTCCAGAGTGTTGTTCGTGAAGAAGAATCGCCGGCCCGGATTACGCTCACCGGTGATCCGAGTTCCCCGCGTCGGGCGCCAACTATCGAGCGCGATAGCGATGCAAATTTCATCTGCCGCAGTCCAGTCGTCCATCGCAGCGGTCGCTAAGAGATCACCCAAGCCTCCAAAAAATCCCATTGCAGGAATGATTACTGGGCTCGCGTTGCGCGGTATCCCGGCGAACCGCTTAAAGACTCCGAGCACAGCAGCTTGTTCGGCAGCTATATCCAAGTAATGAATCTGCGCCCCAAGCGCAGCCTCGACTACTGGCACCGCCGTATCAAGAAACGGTCCGGCGCAATTTATAACTGCTGCTGTTCCAGAAACTGCACGGTCGAGCGATGCCGGATCGTCAATCGACGCCACGCGGATCTCTATACCAGGGAATCCATTGCTGATTTCGTTCAGCTTCCCAGCGTTGCGGCCCGAGAGGATGGGCGTCAATCCGCGCCGGAGCAACTCGGAAACCACGAAGCGTCCCGTGTGTCCGTTTGCGCCATAGACAGCTATAGTTTCATTCATTGTCATTAAGGACTATCTTTGCTGGCACAATCTTTAGATAGCACGTAGCCGTAGCCAGCTTAGGAAAAACCGGAGCTCCGGGCGCGCGTCCTCTACCCCCACAGTCGTCGCGCTTCCTCAGCAATTACGTCGGGCCGCTCTTCCGGCCAGAACAGTTTGCTTCCTTGAAGACGCCGCACACCTTGGGAGTTGCCGAAGGTGCGGTCGAGATAGTCGGCGCCCTGCGAGGAGAAAATCGTGTCGTTTGTGCCCCACACGATGCGCGTCGGCACGGTGCAACGCTTGAGCGCTGCTTCGGTTCCCGCCAGTGGATTTTGCTCGAGCGCGATGGCGTACGCATGTACGAGCGACTTGCGCTTTACAGTGCTGACGAGCGGCGCAAAGTACGTCTCGATTGCTTCATCGCTCGGATGCGTTGGATCGGCGTAGCACATCCCGCCGATGCCATCTTTCGAACGAGCGCGTGTTTTATCGGCACGCCACGGCGCAAGCCATTGGTCAACGAATTTGCCTTCCTTCGAGAGCGCGATTACCGGCAGCATTGCAGCCGGAGGACTGTCGGGTTCCGTGTCGCAGTTCGTCAGCAGCAAAGTACGCACGCGCCGGGGATATCGAGTCACAAGTAGCTGCGCGACTGCGCCACCGCTGTCGTTTGCCACCAAGTCGACACTCGGGATCGAGAGCCTGTCCAGCAACGCTACAACCATCGCGACCTGTGCGTCGGGGCCGACGCTGTGATCTTCACCAACCTCCGTGTATCCCAACGCCAGGAAATCGGGAGCGATGCAGCGACAATACCGCGCCAGGCGATCCAGAGCGCCCCGCCACTGAAAACCGTTGAGCGGGAAGCCGTGCAGGAATAAAACCACATCGCCTTTCCCACGTTCCACGTAGGCAATTTTGCCGAATGGGGTAGCGGCGAATCGTCGGGCCGCATGGAAGTCTGCCGCATCCATCACCGCGAGGCTTGTTGAAGCTGTGATGCCGGAGACGCGGGCAGTCCATCCTGCAACTGCGGCTCCCGCAAGTGCACTGCCCGCTATTTCAATGAAGCGTCTTCGATTCATATTGTTCCCTTAATGGGATTCTGTTGCCGCTAGAACCGCTAGCGCCTCTTGTTCTGCCGCTTCCCAGTGTCCACGCAGTTCGTTGTTGAATTCCTTCCAGCGCTCCTCGGGAAAGAAAATCCGCGCGCCCTTGAACTCGACGCGACGGCGCGTGCCCGGGATGGCGTTGGCCAGCCAGTGTGACCACTTTACGTCGAAGTACACATCGTCCGTTCCCCAAACGATCAGAGTCGGCGCCTTCAATGTCCTTAAGCGTGGTTCGACTGCGACCGTGTGCTTGTTGTCGAATGCTGCGAGAAAGCGTTGCAGGGCACGCGTGCGCTGCTCGGTCCTGACCAGCGGACGCAAGTACGCTTCGATGCTTTCGTCGCTTATGAGTTCCGGATGCTCGTACGCTGGCCCGAGGGCTTGCGGCGAGCGATAGATGCTCTTGTCCGACAACATTGTCTCGAGCGTTCCGCGCAAACCACCGCCCGCCGCCATTGCCAGGAATGGCTTGAAGGCTTCAGGTGGCCAGTTGTCGTGAACATCGCAATCAGTAAGCGTGAGGCTGCGGACTCGTTGCGGATAGAGCGCAGAGAATATCTGCGAAATGCCGCCGCCACTGTCATTGCCGACCAGATCCACTTGGTCGATGTTCAAGGCATCGAGAAATTCCCGGAGCATGTTTGCGTTAGCTGTTACTGATACGTCCTGACTGGGCGTTATTTCGGTATCGCCATGGGCGAGCAGGTCCACAGCGATACAGCGCCGAAGGTCCGCCAAATGGCCCAGCTGATGACGCCACAAGTGTGCATTCAACAGCACGCCATGAACGAACAACGCGGCTGGTCCTGTGCCCCGCTCGGTGAAGCTGATACGACCCGACGCAGTCTCGACACTGCGCCGAGTCGGCGTTGAATTGTTTTTCTCCATGGCTCAGCCCTTCCTCGAAGCGGAAGCATGGGCTTCTCTCAGCTTCTGGGCGCATTCGTCGCAGCACACTTCAACCGTCTTGCCGCCGATCCTGACCTCGATGGCGTTGTCATCCAGTTTGTAGTCGCATGCTGCACAAGTCTTCTGAGGCATATCCTTCTCCTTGAACATCCCGAAGTTTCGGGGTGAGCCCAGTAGGCCATTTCGGGAGAAAGAGTCGCTATCAGAATCTTTAGCTTTCTTGTCTTTACTATTTTGTCATTCCGAACCGCCGGTGTTCGACGGTGAGGAATCCCTACGAACTGCCACCAGTTTTCGTTAAGCAGGGATACGGAATGCCATTTTTGGATCGCCGCTGGCAGGCAAGGATCACCATTTTGGGAATCAATTAACCTGCTCGCAATTGACAGGGATTCCTCACCCCCCAAACGCCGGCGGTTCGGAATGACAGCCCCAAAAATTTACCGATGCAGCGCGGACTGCCTGAACTCCGAAGGCGAGCGCCCATAGGCTTCACGGAATGCGGCACTGAAGTGACTGTGACTGGAGAACCCAAGATCAAGGCCAAGAGTTGTGAGATCGTCATACTGCGCCAAAAGATCCAATGCGCGAGCGAGTCGCAATCGCAGCTGGTAGCGATACAAAGGCAGGCCTTCCACTTGTTGGAAGACTTGCGTGAGATACACCGGAGAGCAGCGCACTTGGGAGGCAATTTCCGCGAGGGTCCAGCGGCGCGCGAGATCGCTGGCGACCACGAGCTTTGCCCTATCCACAAGCCGTCGGCGTCCGATCGTAGCGCCGGCTACATGCGTGGTCCGCGGTCCAAGGGCGCGCCGGACCAGCGTCAATGCCAGGCCTTCGGCTTCCAGAGGCTCTGCGATTCTCTCCCGCAGGCTGTGTCGCAGCGTCGCGACGAGCGCTTGGGTGCGAGCATCGATGCGCAGACGCTGTTGCTTAAAGGCGAGCGCTACGCCGTCGCGCAAGAAAGTGGCTGGCGCCATTTCACGCAGCAACGGTTCGCTGATGTCCAAAGTCAGACTGGCATCCCCACCCGGTACGGGATGACTCACGCGATAACCTTCGGCGGCATTGAAGAACAGCACCTGGTTCGCCTCGGCGACAGCCTGATCATCTCCCAGATGTCGCACGTAAACTCCACGATAGGGAAAGACAAGATGCGTCGCGGTGCACCATTCTTCTTCGCTCAGATGACGGCAGCTGCCCTGGCAGTACACGTCCCGGACCGAAATGGTCTGAGTCTTGAGCAGGGAGTCAACGGCGAATTCAGACATTGGCTTGGCTAACCGCCTTAAGGACGTACCAGCGCTTCTGAGGGCTTCAAAAAATGTATCATTCGCTCAGATTTGACCTCAATGCTCATCCTCGCCTCAGCCTCGCCGCGGCGCCAGGAACTCCTGAAAAACGCCGGTATCTCCTTTTCAGTACAACCGGCAAATCTTCCCGAAGAACATCGGGCGAGAGAAACCCCTGAGAGCTGTGTGCGCCGGCTTGCGCGCGAGAAGGCCGAGGCCGTTGCGCGTCAAGTTGATGTTGATGGAGTAATTCTTGCGGCGGACACAGAAGTGGTGCTTGATCTAAAGCGTGGAATTCCGCTGGGCAAGCCAAGAGATGCACGCGACGCAATCCAAATGTTGAAGACTCTAAGCGGCCGAATTCACTACGTCATCACGGGCGTTTGCCTGGCGTGGAAAGAAAAGAACGGCTGGAAGGTCGAGGATTCTGCGGAAATAACTCTGGTGCAGATGCAGAAGATCAGCGATGCAGAGATTGAAGACTATGTCGCCACTGGTGAACCCATGGACAAAGCAGGCGCATATGCCATTCAAGGCATAGCTTCACGCTGGATTCCGCGCATCGAAGGCTGTTATTTCAACGTTGTGGGGTTGCCGGTGCCGCTGGTTTATCGGATGCTGTGCGAGAATGCGCCACAGACGCTGGAGGCTCAGCCGGGTCTCCCGACTCGTCGCGATGAAAGGAAGTACTAAGAAAAAGAAAGAGAAAAGAGAATTTCCGCGACGATTACTGCTTCTTCTCGTCCGTCCCTTGCTCGCCATCTTTTACTGCGCTCTTGAAATTTTTGATGCCCTCTCCGAGACCTTTGCCGAAATCGGCCAGCTTGCCCGGTCCAAAGATCAGCAGCGCAATGCCGAGCAACAACAACAGCTCGGGTATCCCTAACTTGCCACCAAACATAAAACCCCCATTAAGATACCGTCTCTGTGGATGATAGGCCGTTAATTGGCACACGTCAAAAGATCACGAAGCTAGAGCGAGGCGATTAGACCAGCCAGGAGCGCCACTCTCGGCGCTATGTGCTCGATCAAAATGGATTCGTGAACCGCATGAGCCCCCTCCCCAACCGCACCTAGTCCATCAAGGGTAGGAACTCCGAGCGCGGCGGTAAAATTCCCGTCGGAGCCGCCGCCAGTCGGCTGCTCGTCAATCATCAGTCCCAATGACTCCCCAACGCGCGCTGCTCTTCGATAGAGCAGCGCGCCCATCTCAGTCCGCTCCATGGGCGGTCGGTTGATCCCGCCTGTGACCTCTACCTTGCACCGGGAATCCAGAGCGCTGAGCGAGTGCATTTTCTCGTCGATCAGTTTGGCATCGGCCATGGTTTTCACACGCACATCTACCTCAGCCCAGGCTTCGGCAGCTACAACATTGCTCCGTGTTCCACCTTTGATCAGGCCAGCGTTGACAGTGAGCCCGCGATCAAAATCGATAAACGAAGTAATGGTCTCGATCTGGTGCGCTAATTCATGGATAGCACTCGCGCCTTGCCCAGGCTCGACACCCGCGTGTGCGGCCACACCGCTGACCTTTAACTCATAAACGCCCACTCCTTTCCGCGAAGTCTTGACCGCTCCCTCAAGACCCTGCCCCGGTTCCAGAACGAGAACTGCCTGTGACTCCACTGCTAAGCGTGCCGTAATGGCTCGCGAAGAATGGCTTCCCACCTCTTCGTCAGAGACAAACAGCATGCGCACTGGAGGATGGGGAATGTTGTGGTCACACAATAGTCCGAGCGCGTGCATGGCGATGGCAATGCCTGCCTTCATGTCCAGCACGCCCGGACCCCACACTCGGCCATCGGCGACGTGAAACGGCATCTGCTTGAGCGTGCCCATTTCCCAAACGGTATCGGTGTGACCGAGAAGCAGTACTGGCTTGCTTTCGGAAACTCCGGCAAAATCAGCTTGCACGTGATTTCCGAATTCGCTCACTCGATGAATTTGCGCTCTCGCACCAAGGTGCTCAAGTCTCGCTGCGAGGAAATCTGCAAGATGATCGACGGCCGCCTTATCGCTGCTGGGAGACTCGATCTCGACTAGCGCCTTCAGATCCGACAGAAGTTGTGGCTCGCGAGTGCGAGCCTCGGCAACCGTAATCATTGCCCATGAGCTTAACATCGGCCCTAAATTGGCCAATGGTGTGTGCAAGAAACTATAATTTCGTGCTTTAGACATGAATGCAGAAGATCAAACAAGCGTCACGATGATTGAGCCCGAGCAGACCGCGACGGAGAAGAGGGCGCTGGACATAACCGAGATCCAGGCGATTCTGCCGCATCGCTATCCATTCCTGCTCATCGATCGCGTAATCGAAATTGAGCGCAAAAAGCGCATCGTCGCGATCAAGAATGTCACGGCTAATGAACCACATTTTGCAGGGCACTTTCCTGGCTACCCGATCATGCCAGGAGTCCTCATTGTCGAAGCAATCGCCCAAGCGGGCGGTGCATTGTTGCTGACCGAAATCCCCGATCGCAATCAAAAACTGATGGTTTTTACTGGCATTGAACGCGCCAAATTCCGCAAACCCGTGACGCCAGGCGATCAACTTCGCGTTGAAGTCGATGTGCTTGCTTGGCGAACAACTGCCGTAAGAATGCAAGGACACGTTTGGGTAGAGGGCAAACTTGCCTGTGAAGCCACTGTGACCTGCCAGTTGGTGAGCCGCCCGGCGTGAGCGCTCGCATTCACCCCACTGCGATCATCGATCCCAGCGCAAAAGTTCCCGAAAGCTGCAACATTGGGCCGTTTTGCATCATCGGCGATGATGTGGAACTAGGCGAGAATTGCCAACTTCTCTCTCACGTAGTGCTCGGCGGACCGACAAAAATCGGCAACAACAACCGCGTTTTTCCCTTCACAACCGTTGGGTTAGAGCCTCAAGACCTCAAATTCAAGGGCGAAAAGACGCGTCTGGAGATCGGCGACAACAACGTAATTCGCGAAAGTGTGACCATTCACCGCGGCACTCCCGGCGGAGGCGGCGTCACCCGCGTCGGAAATAACTGCCTAATCATGGCTTATACGCACATTGCACACGACTGCATCATCGCCGATAACGTCATTATGGCGAACGCTGCAACGCTTGCCGGACACGTAACCGTCGAGGAATATGCGGTAGTTGGAGCGCTATGTCCCGTACATCAGTTCGTTCGCATAGGCGCTTATTCGTACATTGGCGGCGGTACAACCGTCACTCAGGACGTCTTACCGTACTCATTAACCAGCGCAAAGCGCGAAGTTCACGCCTTTGGGATGAACTCTATAGGCCTTCAGCGCAAGGGATTCAGCAAGGAAAGGCTGCGAAAAATCCATCGTGCGTACCGTGTTTTGCTCAATTCCAAGATGAATGTCGGCGATTCCGTCGCCAAATTAAGGGCTGACAGCGACTTAGGAGACGACGTTGAACGCCTGATTAAGTTCGTTGAGGGCTCGCAAAGAGGCATTCTGAAATAGATTTGCTGCTCATAAATGCACCTTAGAGGCGCTCTCAGCGCCAATTCGGGCACTTCGGGGCACCGCTAGCGACACTACGAACACCACAACACTCACTTCCGCGCACCTAATTGGTCGCCTAATGTCATACTTTTTGTATGTCTCATGAGCCCATTAAGACCGGTCCCGCACAGGACATGCGGCACGTTCAAGCCGAAGAAACGCGTGTTCTGCCCGTTGCGGCTACCGATCCAAGGTCCGTTAAGGTGGAAAAAACCACCGGTAAAGGCATGGACATCGACTGGAAAGACGGTCACCAGAGCCACTATTCGTTCACCTGGCTGCGCGATGCTTGCCCATGCGCCACCTGCAACGAAGAGCGCGAGGCCTCCGGACGCAGAATCGGCGAGCCGCCAAAGCCGAAACCCAGCGCTCTGCCCATGTATAAAGAGCCCGCACGCCCCCTTGAGATCGCTCCAGTCGGCAGATACGCGATCAATTTCCACTGGAACGACGGCCACAGCAGCGGCATTTATTCGTGGGAATTTCTGCGACGGGAATGTCCATGTGTGGAGTGCAGAGGAACCTAGCACTCAGCATTCAGTCTCTCAACAACCTCGTGCCGATCTTGACCTACGCTAAATCGCGTTTTTCGAGGCACCCGAAAGGTCGATCCATTCAAATTATTTCGCACCAGCTGAATGCTGAGTGCTGAATGCTCGGCGCATAGCAGCACCCAGAGCTGCTGCGAAACACGTGCGGCAAACTCTCACGCGCATGGGGCATCTTTAACTCTGCGGCCGGTAGGAAGAACAAGATTCACCCCGTACAATCTAACTGGAGGACTGCATGAAAGGTTTTCTCATTGGACTCGGAATTGGTGTTGGTCTGGGCGTGCTATTCGCGCCCATGAGCGGCGAAGAAACGCGTAATAATCTCGCGGATCGCGCAAGCGATCTCCAGGACAGTGCTCGCGAGTTGGTCGATCAGGGCAAGGAGCGCGTGCGCTCGGGCATCAGCGCTGTTCGCAGCCAGGCGCAGAACGTGATGGGACGCGCGCAGCAAGCCACGGGAACCGAAGGGAACGTGTAAGAGCTCGAAAAATTAAGGGATCAAAAAAGGCGGCGTAGGCCGCCTTTTTCTCAATTTGTCTGCGTGCCGCCCGTTCCAGATTGGGAAGCCTTACTGTCCTCTTTTTTTCGCTGTCATTCCGTTCTTTGTCGGCTTTCATCCCGTGCCTTCGTCCATTCTCATCCCGTTCTTTGGTTCACTGTTTATCCCGAAACGAAGTGAGGGATCTGCTTTCGACGGCGACGCCGAAACACCCGCCGCGGCGGGCTTCGGAATGACAGTCTCTCGAGAGACTCACGCTGTTCAGGTGTACTTGGAATTTACCGATAGCCCAAGGCCTCGGGGTTCTCAGTTTCCATGTCATGTTTCATGACGAAGAAGATGTGAAATTCCTCTCTGCATTGGTATGCTGCGACGCCACCGACAACCTCAAGCCCTCCGGGCTTGGTGACACACAGCTGATTCGGAAGTTCAACAGGCACGACTGGTCCCTTTCCGCATACGGGACACTTGCCTCGTCCTAGAATCGGACTCATTCGTCACCACAACTCGACGATGGCCTTGGACGAACCGGGCGAACGGCGGTCGTTTACAAGTCGTGATAGTAGCTCCAATGTGCTAAGCCCTACGTGCGACAAAGTGCGCCACACGTTCTATACGTCCCGGTCGCACAACCGCGCCGCGCAGTCGCAATCGTTATTACTGAAAGGCACACGATACGATGGCAATTCCCGGCTTGACTATCGCCGCCCTACTGCTCGTTACTTGCTGGTTTTGGGGAACTTGGAGCCTGGAGAATCGGAACAAGCACAAGCATTAGGTCACGGATTCACGTTCCGCACAAAGCACGATAGAAATGGGAAAAGCCCTCCAGCGGCGCTCGTCCCTTGAGTGCAAGGGTCACGCGGCATAGAGGGCACGTCCGTAAGTCCGAACTGGCCGGGCTTACGGTTTGGGAACGACAACAATTTATTGCTGTCTACTGGCGCTACGAAATCCCACTTTGGGAGTACGTCAGGATGCGCCAATCCTCTACCCCGGCTGCTGATAGAGTCCCAGCCCGCTTGCCACCCGGATCGCGAAAGCGCGCGGTGATCTCGGGCGCATCGGCGCCGATCTGCTGAACGATTTCGCCACCATTAGCAACAACCGCATCGATAGTTGCAGCCACACTGTCCACCATGATGTAGATAAGGAGTCCCGGCTTTCCCGAAGGCAGACGACCTACTACCCAGGTACCGCTGAGCTCGCCAGTAGTATCGTCGAAAGATGTGGCGCCATCCCCGCGCTTCCGGATATTCCAGCCAAAGACCTTGCGATAGAAGTCGGACGAGCGGGCGACGTCAGTTGTTGGCATTTCGATGTAGCAGATTTTCCCGTTCGCAATGGTGGGTGGCATGCGTGATCCTGGAAGCGTGGAAACTCTAGCACCCAATGGATTTCAAGTGGCGCGCTATTTGGGATCTGGACCTTCTTCGTCTTCGTCCGAGTCGCGCAAAGCCTGGTCGCCGAGGTCCATCCAACGGCGGATCCTTGCGTTCTCGGGCAGCCTGCGCTCGCCTCGAATCCAGCCGATGTCCGGCGGAGCGGGATACTCACGAGGCTTGCGGCCGCGTGATTCAGGTGTATCGTCCGCTACTTCCCACGAATTCCGTGAACTAGAGCCCCGAGTACCCATATACAAAGTGACGATAAGATGCTTCAAAAGACCGGGGCGCGTCAGCCCGTGTTGCGCTACTGACCTTCTGCCTTTGCCTTCAAAAGCGTGTTTGCCAGTTTCAGGTAGCGGTGCAAATCACACTCGGTGACTGGACCATCGGTATGCACAAACTTAGGCGCAGGATTCATGTGTCGGCTGAGAAACTCTCGATCGATCCACAGGCCGCGAGCTTCCTGTGAAATTTCTTTCAGCCCCGACTTCTGTCCCCGTTTCTTCACTTTGCGCGTTTAGCACCAGCAGTCATGGCTCTGGATCACCCTCGTTCGAGGAGTTTGGATGCTGAAACGAGCAGCTCCGGTTGGCACGGCCTCTGACATTTTTTTGAGCATTTTGTTACCTCGGTACCCTGCCCGAAATTCCCGTTTTGCCCCAAACTGCAGGTGATTGAACACGGGCCTGGAACAACCACAACTATTGATCACCGCGAGGGGCGCCTCCTATCTGCGGGGAACCTGCTCCGCTTGTGACCGCTCTTTTCACGCCTTCATCAGAACTAATGAAGAGGACGCGCAATCGCTGCTTATGCGCGGCTTCAAGCTGCACTGCCGAACGATCCATGCCCTCGTAATTCACCCAGCGTTGAATGTTGAGGAGATGGTCGAATCGCTGCCGTTGCCCGCATATGTCTGCGCCCGAAGCACGAGGAAACTTGTTGCTACAAACCAGCTTTTCCGCCGGGTGATGGGCTACACGGCAGAGGAACTCGCCGAACTTCGGCTTGACGATTTTCGCGCTCCAGAAGAGATTACACTTCTGGTGGAAAGTCTGCGGCGCCTGGGGGGAGGCACTGTCCAGCAACGATGCCGGACTAAAGATGGACGCATCCTGCGTGTCCGCGTCCGCTACCAGGACATCAACCTGTTCCAAAACGAAACCGTAGTGCGGGATGCCCGCTTTGTTGTGCTCACGAACGTCAGAGCCTCTTGAGTATCGGCGATGATCTCACTGGAAAAGGGCGCGAGAGTCGGAAAGAGCGCAGAGAGACGGCACCCTCGTTTCCGCGTGGAGTGCGAGGTCCAGCTACGTTGTGGCTCCTTTGCAATTCAGGGGACGGGACTCGATCTCAGCGAGAGCGGAATTGCCGCTGACATCCGTACTCCGATCAAGCCGGGCGAACGAGTCATCCTGCACTTCATGCCGCCGAACTCCGAACATCGCTTTGCCGTGCAAGCCACGGTGAAGTATTCGAACGGATCCCGTCACGGCCTGGAGTTCTACAAACTTGCCCGCCGCGAATCCGACGAACTCTGGCGAGTCTGCCGGGCTCTCTCTCTTACAGCACCCGAACAATCAGCGTCGACCTAGCGCCCTCACTTAGAACTCAGCAGCACACAAGGCTTCTGAGGCGCAAATCGGCGCTAGACGATTTGACAGGGGCATACTTACGATGCCAGAACCCCCGGAACAATTGGCAACAGCGTTAGTGGCGGGTTGAGCTGATGCCAAGACCAGACAGGCACTCTGGGCTTCGAGTGCCTGTTTTAGTTTGTGGTGTGTAGTGTCAAAATCGAGCCACGTTCTGTGCACGATCAGAAAAAGTAGGCTCGCACTAGCTACTCGTTACCCCACGCTGCGACGGAACCACCCGATTTGATCGTCGATGCAGAATCCTGGTTGGCGGGTTGTCACTAAAGATGACGGAAGCGAAAAAAGAACGTGGCGCGGTGTCTCCTGATTTGGGCGCCAACTTGCGCCGCTCGCGAATGTCTCCTCATTTACAAGAAGCAAATACGGTAGATTCGGACTTTCACTCTTCCTGAACGCCACGTAATTTGGAGGCGGCAGTTGGGAGTTCGGATCTTGGTGGTAGACGATTTCGCGAAGTGGCGGCATCACGCCACTGCTGCACTTCGGCAAGAACCAGATTTACAAATTGTCGCGGAAGCGGCAGATGGAATTACCGCCGTCGAGAAGGCGAAAGAGCTTCAACCAGATTTGATATTGCTGGACATCGGCCTTCCCGATCTGAATGGAATGGAAGTCGCCCGCCAAATCCGCGACTGTTGCCCTCAATCCAAAATTCTGATCGTGAGCGAACAACATCTTTCGGAAATCGCCGAAGAAGCCTTCCACGCTGGGGCGTACGGCTATGTTGTTAAATCGCACGCCGGTCGTGAACTCCTGGCGGCAGTGAAAACTGTTCTGCAAGGCAAGCGTTTCGTTAGCGTCAGCCTGAAAGAAAGAATGCGATCAGCCCTCCCCCACTTGACGTTGGTCGATAGTCCTGAGTGAATTAGCGACCCATGATTTTCACCACAAATTTGGAGCGTTTTACGCCTAAGGTTCCCCAGCAAGTTGAGGGAGGATGCAACGTGCCAGGTTCGGTTCACGATCCGGAGCGTACCCATATCCAACAAGGCGATTACACGGCCGAGGTACTGCAAGGGAACAACGTCGCAGAGCCATTCTGGTATTACGTTCTTCAGCGCAAGGATTCACCAGAAATCCTGGACCTGGCAAAATACAACACATTCGATGAAGCGATCGAAGGAGCGAAGCTGGCCGTGGGCAGAATGCAGCAGGCAGCCGCCGCTGACTAACGCCATATCGTCCCTTTACGTCTTAACGACCGGTTGTGATATTTTCTTGCGTTCCCCTATCGGTCCCTTGCGCTGGCCGTAAGGAGGAACGCCATGCCTTGCAAGTCCTGTCGGTCGGAAAACCAAAAGACCTTCGACAGCGAAATCAACGTTCACTTTCGAGGAATCGATAACCTAACCAAGCCTACCGTTTGGGCATTTCCCAAGCTCATCATCTGTCTTGACTGCGGGTTTGCAGAGTGCGAAATACGCGAAAGCGAATTACACCGACTTGCTGAAGGCTTAGCGGTTGAACTGCGCTGATACCTGCGCGCCGCCAGATTGCCTTCCATTTCCTGAGTCCAACTACAAAGCATCCGCCCTGTGAACTGAGTGCTTAGTGACCTGCGTCACAACCTGATGTGACATCTAGTACTGCCATAGTGAAGCCGTCTTTCTACAGTTCATAAGGGTCAGCACCGACCAAGTTTTGCCTTAGAGCGCCTCATACCAGATCGGAGCCGTTATGTCCTGCAAGGTGTGTGGATCGTTTTCCGTAGAGAAATTCGATGCAGAGATGAACGTTCATTTTCCTGGCTATGCGAATTTGACAAAGCCTACTGTCAAGATTTCTCCCACAATCGTGATCTGTCGGGACTGCGGGTTTGCGGAGTTCCAAGTGCCCAAAACCGAACTACGCCAACTCGATGAACGCGTAGCGGGGACAGGCACGGATGGAACTTCCACGTGACGAATAGGTTGTCGCCCTGGCCTATCGCCGGAGTTCTGATGCGCGAATATATCCACCCTGGTACTCATCACGCGTTACCGAACTGTGTGATCTCTGCGTTATTAGTTGCCGGTGCTGTTACAGTTTCAAACTGTAACAGTGCCCAGTTGCCGACTGAGCTGCGCAGCACTAAAATGCCGCAGAAAATGAGCGAATCTGTCTAACCATGAGGAGAAAAACATGAGAGCAAGAATGATGCTTGTAGCACTCGCGTTTTGCTTTGTGGGTGTTGCGTGCTTTGCAGCGGATGATCCTCAGATGGGCACCTGGAAGCTGAACGAAGCCAAGTCAAAGATCGGCGCTGGGAATCCACAAAACAATACCGTTGTTTATACCGCGGACGGCGACAACGTGAAGGTTACTGTCGACGGCATCGACAGTGATGGTAAAGCGACCCACAACGAATGGACGGGCAAGTTTGATGGCAACGATTATGCCGTCACTGGAGATCCAACTTCCGACATGCGGTCCTACAAAAAGATCGACGCGCGCACGCTGGAAATAACCGTGAAAAAAGACGGGAAGGTTACGACGAGCGGACGCATCGCGGTCGCTGCCGACGGCAAGTCCCGCACAGTGACTACCACGCGAACCGATGCGAGCGGTAAAAAATCCACCAGCACTGCCGTCTACGACAAGCCTTAGCTGCGATAAGCTCGCGGCATTGAAGGAATGCCCTCTCGCTCAAGCCTGAACGGAAGGGCATTTTTCTATTGGCGCTGCAGGCATCAAGTCTGAAGCGTGACTCACTCTGAATCTCCGCGCACGATTGGAGTTTCTGAAGTCTGCTTTTTAGCTCCTACACCAGACAACCCGGAGCAGTGCTGCATGTTTGGCAGCTCTCAAAAACCCGGCATGGCAGGGCGTCACTGCACTCATTTCCGGGTTCTAAATAACTAAGCCTTCAGAGAGACCAACCGGGGAACCGTTCGGCGGAGCAATCCCGTATTGGTACAAGTGTGAAGGACGACTTCTTGGAGGGAGAGGCCCATGAAATTATTGAATAAGCACTTAGCTTGGACTCTTGCAGTGGCGTTGGGAGGTTCGATCGGCGTAGTGAGCGCGGCTGCTCAGGATCGCGATTGGCGCGATCCTGACCGTTACAGCCAGAACGGAGATCAGGACTGGTCAAACAATCGCGCTTACCAGGACGGCATGAGAGACGGTCAGCAAGACCGGGCCAACAACCGCTCTCAGCAATACCGAGGTCGCTACAGCAATGATCCGGCTTACCAGGCCGGATACAGCCGCGCCTACGGCGAGATGCGCGATAACGGGCGCTGGGGCCGGGACAGAGACTGGGACCGCGACAGAGACTGGGATCGCGACAGAGATCGAGATAGAGCCGGGTACAGCGGATACGGGAATGGCGGTTACGGGAACGGCAGCTATGGCTATGGACACAACCGCGGCGGCAACGCTGCGCAGCAGATGGGCTTCACCGACGGCGTAAATGACGGTAGACATGATCGCCAAACCGGACACAGCTTCCGTCCGACACAGCAACAGGCCTACCAGCACGCGGACCACAACTACAGCCCAGCTTATGGTGATCGCCAGCAATACAGAGACGCCTACCGCGTCGCGTATCAGCAAGGCTACCAGCAGGGCTACAACGGCGGCGGATATCGTCGTTAAGTAACTGCCCAGAGGTAGATCAAATGCCCCGCTTCGGCGGGGCATTTTCCGTGTCGTAAGGTTTCCTTCTCCAATCAAACGTGGAAGCAGGAAAAGATCTGCAGCGACGCTATTGGGCAAGAGCCCGTTTGACGTACTCTGGCACAAATTGTGCGACGGCAATCTCTTTCCTGGTTCCATCGGGAAAGGCTACTGTTGCAGTCTCAATAGCTCTTCCATTGCTCGACAACTTGTACCTGTAAACATAACTCGTTCCGTTAGCGAAATCCTGCCTCTCAAGCCTACCCTGCTGGTACCAATTGTGGACGATGGTTCGACCACCTTCATCTTTGATCCACGTCATGAGCTGGGCGACGTAACTGTAGTGACGCTCACTGCCCGTGGAGAGAACTACGTCGGTCAACATTCCATCCGCGCTATACGTATACCGGGCTGAGTGCCCTTCGTGATCAACTGCTTCCACGATTCTTCCGGAACTGTCGTTATTGAACTTGATGAAATGGCCATCAGGCGTTCTGACTTCCAGCAAATTCCGAGCTGCATCCCGAACAAAAGTCAGCTTTCGACCGTGCGCATCCAGCATGGCTGTGGGAGCTCCCTGAGCCATGTTGGTCGCGTTGTATGACTCAGGAAAGATGATCCGGCTGCCGTCCCGCAACGTAGCGGTCCAGCCATTTCCGTTCCATTTCAGGATTGCTTGATAGAAAGGACCTGAAGTTTCAGTGTGCTGATACACGGCATCCGCATAACCCGTACCTTTGGAGATTCGGTCGAAATACAGGAACTCGCTGTCTTCGAGTGCGATCATTAGAAAGGTGTAGGGATTGCGCGAACCGAGTGGAGCAATGTCGTACGGATGATTCCAGTTCTTGCCCAAGGCGTGAACGTGGTTGGGATGTATCCAATCTCCCGAGTTATACGAGCGGGTCAAAGGCACTTTGAAAGTGTCGTCTAGAAACAGGTCCGTTTCACGAAGAATGAATTGACCATAGCGAAGATCAACCTCCATCTGATGAACTGGCTGGGATTGCATGAGTGGGATTGGCATCGCGCAGTTAGTAACGGACTCGGGCAATCCGGCTTTCTCGTAGGCGAGCACACACGGAAATTCCTCTGGAATTCGGGGAGGTCTTGTGCTCAATGTGAAATCAGCCTGTGCCGCTATTTGGGTGTGAACGTCTACATAAGCACCTGGTTCAGCCGAGACAATCTTTCCCGTTACGAGATTCACAATCTTGTGTTCGCGCTGAATCTGAACTTCCAGCGTACTGAAGGTCCACGGTCCTATACCTTTTCCTCCGACTACGTGGGCCACTCCGATGGCTGATGATCCACGAACCGGAATGCTGAGGTTTGCTTCCCGCCACCCGGTTTCGTCTTGAGTAACAGCTCCCTCGATCTTTCCTGCAATGATGATGGGCTTTCCGATCAACTGCACTAGATCGTCGCTGAGATTGAGACGGCGGACGGCTTCATTTACGGCATCGGCTCGAACCGTCCGACGCGATTGATACAAAGTGCCGGCGATAATAGCGGCGATTGCAAGGACCGAAACTAAGATCCCAAACTGCACTGATTTGCGATGAGAATACGGAATTTCTTTCGAATGGCCGCACAGAGGACACACACCGGCTTTTTTCTCGGCGTCCCTTAAAGAGGTCTCCAGGATCTGATCGACAGCCGCGTTTACTTCGGCATGCGAAGGATCAATTTCGACGCCACAGCCGGCACAACTCGTTGTAGGCATACAGCGCAGAATAAGTTCGGACTTCGAGTAAATCCATGGAATTGGAAGAGATTGTGATTACGACGGGGATTGGACTTTAGATCAAAGTTCTCGCGATAATTTCGCCCTCATCGCGGTGTTCGATGAGTGCACACTTTGCAGTACACATCGGGTGAGTCGTCAGAATGACCACAGTTCGTACAAGTCATTGTTTTCTGGTTTGGTGGGGCGCGGCACATTCTGGCAAAAGACACTTGATAAAGCAACGGTCTCGATTCCGTTCGCTAGTTTCCTGTCTTCGGAACAGGTGGAGGCATGTCGCTGAATCTCAGAACGGAATACAAACTTCACGTCTTGAAGCACTCTTCATAACTCCAGATCGCCGACTTTCTCATAGCTTCGAGAACCGAGTAATGATCGGCGAATCACCCAATACCTCCATGAAAACGCTTACAACGCGCTTATAATGCGCTCGATTCGCACCTGTCGAGCACAACTCAACGCGTATGTACGATAACTGCTCCACTTCCAGTCTTTGGGACTTTCCACTAACCCTCGTTTAACAGGATTACCACCCCAACAACCGCAACATCGGCGCTTGTTGGCGACGCAGGATTCTGGTGCGTGTATTTCAGTTTTTCCGCGAAACTTCGCTCTGCCCGGGGCCGGACCAATGGGCGCTCGCAAAGGCCAGACTGCCGAGCAGTACCGGCGGGATCACTCGCGCCCACTCGCCATGGAGAGCGTGAGTGCAAAGGGCGCCTACCATTATGATCATCAATGTTGCAGCAGCCATTCTTCTCCAGCGCGGGATCAGAATTGCGATGCCAGCGACGATTTCGAGGATCCCGATCACGTAGTAAGAACCAGTTGGGTATCCCCAGCGCTGGAACCTCTGGGCCCAATGCATTGAGGATGGTCCCACAAGCTTCGATGTCCCGACTGCAACAAACACGAATGCGAGAAGGATCGACAATATCCAATTCACCATCCGGGAAAGGTTCTTCATACCTGCTCCCACTTTGTTCGAGCGGCTTTTCGCCCGGGCGTCCGATACCATCGCGGATCGGGGTCGATGGTCAACTCAAATATCCTCAAAGCTGTGTCTCAAATGCTCATGCGACGTACAATCTGGCCGGTTCTGTGCGGAGACCGGAAGCACCATGATAAGAATCTTCGGCGAATTCGAGCTTGACGACAGCTTGAGAAAGCTTCGCCGTGGAGGGCAGACGGTGAAGCTCACGGGACAAGCGCTCGATCTGCTCACTCTCCTGGTGGAGCGTCCGGGTCAGTTGATTGCTCGGGATGAAATCAAGCGCCAAATGTGGCCGGATAGCAAACTCGAGCTCGAACACAGCCTCGACGTTCTGATGAACCGCCTGCGGTCCATTCTCGGCGACAGTGGCGCCAGTCCACGGTACATCGAGACGGTTCCCAGAAAGGGCTACAGATTTCTTGGACCAGTGAGGTGTGAGCCGGATCGAACGCATAGGACTGCGAAACCAACCGTGATGGGAAGGTTGGCAAGGTATGCAGCCATCGCGCTTCTTGCAGCCATTGCGACGCTCCTAATCGTGCGTAGCCAGTATGACAAATTTGTTCCATCGCGGCGTGCGCCCATTCGGCCAGCGACGCAGACGCGGTGAGCTTTTAAAACCGCGTGGACGCGTGGCCGCCATTCCCATTTTGGTTTGGCATGCGACTCCCATGTAAAAGGTGTGGCCCTCCTCGCGCGCCGTTTGTTCGCGACGGTGGGATTCGACGGTGTGTGTCACTCCACTTTGACTTTTGTCTACAAAGACGCAATCACTCTTTTTGCTCCAGCCGCATCTATAGAAGGTTGGAAGCAAGGAGGGAGGCTGTGAGACGGAGAATCGCGCTTTGGTCTTTAGTTGGCCTGATCGTTGAGTGTGCGTGGGTTGTAATTACGATGTCCTTGGAACCAGCCACGCTGCTGCGGCTGGAGCACGGGGGTTATTTTTGGACCGTCGCTGACATCACGGCTCCTGTTGCATTGCTGCGCCATTACCCGCTCAAGTATTACTGGGTTGTCCTGCTGAATGGTCTTGCGTATGCATTTGTGGGGTTAGCATTTGAGCTAGTGAGACACCCACTGCGCCATGTTCCTGCGCGGTAGGTGGGTGACCCTTTTGCGGTTTGCGTTCGTATGAAGCCGGGGCCAGCTTTTCCGGCGGGATTATCCAAGCATTTCGAACGTGAGGCTTTTCCAAGGCGTGAGGAATCTGTTCAGTCGCGGTTCCGAATTGGTGGAATGACACTGGTGGCAGCCATCGAGCCCATTTCGGTCAAGTCAGAATCATTTTCACAGCTTGCACGAAGTTGGCTGGATCGTGGGCCTCAACTCCGTAGTCTGCGTTAGGCAGCTTCTCTTGACCCACTGTCAACAGCGAGAGAATAGGGGCTCTGGAGTGTTCCCTAAAACACTCGATTACTACTTGTTTCTTGTCTCGTGGCACCGAATGCCCCAAGACAAGCAGGTCCGCCGTGGCCCGACAGAGTGATGCAGCCTCTTCTAGTCCAAGAGCCGAGATCACCGTGTAACCAGCTTGGGTCAGCAGCATTTCGCGAGTGCTGGCGAGACTCGGATTCCACGAAACGCACAGCACTTTTTTGTTGTTAGGTGTTTTGATCACCGGCTTGACCAGAATTAACTCCTGCTTTTGCGAACCAAGCATGAGGATAAGCGAGAGTGAGTCACTCTGTCTTCCTAGACAAAGGGGCGGCAAAGTAAAAAAGGCCCGCACCGGAGTTAGGCTCAGCGGGCCTTGTCTTCGAATGCTCGGTTTACTTGCTATCTGTTACTTGCTATCTGTTACTTGCTATCTGTGTTGCCGTGCTTATGCTTTTTTGCCTTCGACTTTCCTTTAGCAACTTTCTTCCCTGAGTCGTCTTTGTCTTGGGCTTGTTTGGCTTCGGCATTTTCAATCCCGCGCTGGCCGTTTGCACTGGCTGTTCCCTCGGCATGTTCCAGACCTGTTTGTGCGGGTCTACCTGTATCTGCGGGTTTGCCTGTTTCTGCAGGTTTGCCTCCACCACGACCTTGAGCGACAGCGGCAGAATACCCCCACAACGTCAAGGCCAGGGAAAGTACTAACGTGGCTGACTTTTTCATGCTTCCCTCCTTAGCGCAAAGCGGCACGATGCAATCATAGACTCTCAAACGCGCAGCGATTCGGTTGTTTCTTAAAATCCCTTACGCAATGGCGCAAGTTTCCCAGACAACGCGGTTCTTTGCTTTGGCATCGCCACCATCCTCACCTCGTCCAACCGTGGAGTGTGGGTGCGCACAACCATAGAGAATGGGTGCGCAAAGGCTAAGGACCATGTTGAAGCCAGCGATTATTTCCGAAGAATCGGACAGGTGTGACCACCCTGCCCATTTTGGTTTTGCAGGCGATTCCATGTAAAGGGTGGCCCATCCTGCCGGAAATCAATCGCTCAATGATTTCAAGCAACGACTACCACTCAATGATTCGCTAGCCTTGTCAGGTGGTCTGGGTAATTGGAATCGGTTTGTTTTGGTGTATGGCCATCATTGTGGCCATTGCCCTCTGTCGCTCCGTGAGCTGTGACCTTCACGAGCAGGTCGCAAAGAAGTTCCCTCCAAAGAAGCATTATCCAACACCGTTGGACAATACAAGAGTTGGACTGCGTTAGGTAATTCAAGGCCTTTCTTTGGTTGGTAGCCAGAGGGTAAGAAGTAATGATGCCCTAAGGAATGGTGATGTCGTCACATTAAGTGCCAGAGCTGCAGAAACGAAAAAGCCGTGGTACCAAGGCCACAGACGAAGACCATCCGAAATAAACGCGTGTCCGATCGACTAGGACGATTTGCGCCTGAAAGCCACGTCAGGCATCCCTGCAAGCCACACGAGCATCCATTGCCGTTGCGTGACCCGTTACGATCCAGACGACCGAATGTGGACAGCGGAAGATCCGCTCTTCCCAGGAATAACAGTCTTAGCCTCTAGCTCGGACGAAGCAGAGCGGGACTTAACGCTTGTCCTCGGATGCCTTATCGAACCGCATCGAAGGCATATCGGTCCCTTGTTATCTCCGAAACTCCCTCGCGTATAATCCCCGCCCCTATGGATTTTCCCTTTTCGGTACTCACGAGGCGGGGCATCCGGCTCTTGTCAGTCCGTTCCCAGTAGGGAATGGGTTTTCTCAGGTTGCAATCCCACCGAACCCATCCGCTACCCTTACCCCAGCAGTGCGAACACCGTGCGCTGAGTTGAAGATTACAAGCCGAACAGCAGTGTGGTTCTCAGTTATGCGGTGAAGGATTACCAGGTGCTTGATGTGAGAGGTGCGTCCAAAGGATTCCTGGTCGGCAGAGAATCAACCTACGTCCGTTCGCTTTCAATGGTGACCTCCGGTTTCCCGAACCGGAGGGCTTAATCCTTGTGGTTACGATTCTGTACAATCTCGCGCATGTCAACTTTACTCAACCGAATTATCCGATATGGTTGTGCCGTTTTGGTGCTGGTGGCACCTTCCGCTGCTCAATCCAATGCTTCACCCGCCGGCGAGTGGCTGGTTACGCTGGATCTGTTTGGGACGCCCATCCAGCAGGTGCTTACCTTGAAAGCAGACGGTGGCAAGTTGACCGGCTCGTTGCGAGGGCGTGGTCGCTTAGAGATTGAAGGTACCGTCAGCGGGAACAACATCCGCTTTGTTACTCGGCAGGATAAGGACACTACGGGCGAGTATCAGGGAACGATCAGCGCCGATGGCATGTCGGGCACGGCACAAGTCTTCGATCCCAAACCGGAAGAGCGTATTCCGGCTAAGTGGACCGCGCGCCGGATCCCTGCGGTGCCCACTGGGCCGCCCCAACATCACGAGCTTGTTCCCACCAAGTTTCATCGTGCCTTCTCGCCTTTTATCGAGCCAGTGCTGCATATCAGGTCCGGGGATACCGTCCACACGACTACTGTCGATGCCGGCGGCAGAGATGAGAAGGGCGTGCATCGGGTGCTGGGAGGCAATCCCGAAACGGGACCGTTCTTTGTCGATGGCGCTCTGCCCGGCGACATCCTTACGGTGAAGCTCAACCGCGTGCGCTTGAATCGCGATTGGGCGGGCAGCGACGATTTTCTTGTGCCCCGCGCAGCCGACGCCGGTTTGGCGCGTGACATGAAGTATGAGCCTGGCGATGTCCGCTGGAAGCTCGACCGCGAGCGCGGATTGGCGACGCCGGAGAAGCCCGGCGAGCATATGAAGAATTTCGCCATTCCGGTGAAGCCCATGCTGGGCTGCGTGGCAACTGCGCCGGGCACAGCCGGGCAGCCTGTGGCTTCCGGCGATTCCGGCGGCTTTGGCGGCAACATGGACTTCAACGAGGTCGGCGAAGGCGCAACTGTCTATTTGCCGGTCAACGTTGTCGGCGCTCTGCTGTACGTAGGCGACGGTCACGCGCTGCAGGGCGATGGTGAACTGAATGGCAATGCGCTGGAAACCTCGATGGATGTGGAGTTCACCGTCGAGGTCTTGCGCGACAAAAAGATTCCTACGCCCTTTGTTGAGACCGAACAGTACTTCCAGGCAATGGCACTCGCCGGATCACTCGATGATGCCTTTCACCAGGCCACCGGAAACATGACGCGCTGGCTAATGGATGAGTACAAGCTCACCGCGTCTGAAGCCGCAGTGGTCATGGGCTCGTCGGTGGAGTACCGCATTAGCGAAGTTGCGGATCGCAATGCCGGTGTCGTGGCCAAGCTAAGGAAGGATCGTTTGGCGATGCTGGAGAAAGGCGGCGAAAAGAAGGGGTTCACCCCCCATTAATCTTTAATCTTTGCCACTCGAACTGGCAAAAAAGACGCGACCCCGCATCCAGAGTGCAAAAATTGCCTAGTTTTCCACAGTTGTTCTTGACCGCACCTGAATGGATTCAATGATTTAGTCGTGGCGCTTTGAGTGCATTAGGTTACGGCATCCCCCAAGAAACCCGAGGCTTTTTATGTCCCACTCCAGCGCACAGGTTCGGCCAATCAGGTTGGGCGTTGGCTTGGAACGGCGCCGGCAGCCTCGCGTGTACCTTCCGGTTTCGATCCGCGTCTCCAGCTCAAATGCCGTGAGCGATTCACGGTTGGCGTACATGCGAGACACAAACATCCGCGGTGCATTCTTCTTTTGCGATCTGCAAGTCACGGTCGGAGAAACACTCTACGTACATCTGGCACCTGAACTGGCAAGATCGAAACTCGCTGTGAACTGTGAGGCGAGCGTTGTTCGAGTAGAGAAGCCTGCACTCAATGGCCTCACCGGTATAGCTGTCGAATTTCATCGCTTCGAAGCGGAAGATCCCACGAGGGCGCCCGTACCACTGACGTCGAACTGGAACCTCGAGAGATTTGACCGGATGTTTTCGCATAGGCTTGAGCTGGAGCCGTGCGCGCTCCGCACTCACGGTGCGGCCTAGGCGGCTGGGGAAAGGTGAAGACTTGCGGTAGGGAAGGCATGGATTCATCCGTGCCGTCAATGCGAAATCTCATTATTCTCATCAGCACCACGCTGCTTCCAGAGCTAAAGCGCGATATCAGGAACCTCTTCTAACCGGCACGACTAAAGTCGATGCCCTTTCCCTGAAGCGGCCTCCACAGCACTTTTCCGCAGCTTAGACGGTAGACGTAGCTCCGGGCACTTGATACTTAATCGTTTGCAGGGTTCTCGCCGGGGGGAAGGAAGCGAACCGTAATGGCGTCTGGCCCGGACACGGTGAATATCATGTGGGTCTCGACTTCTACCGCCTGCCCATTCCGTACATAAGGTTGGTACCGCCATTGTCTGACCGTCTTCGCGATCGCCGTTGCGAGACTGGGATCCTGGCCCGGAACCTGAACATCGTCGACCAATCCGTTACTGTTCACGATGGCCTTCACAAATATCTGCTTCGTCTGGTGACCGGATAATCCTGAATTGGGAATTGTGGGATAGATCACACTGCGCGGAGCCAGAAAAACCCGGAGGCGGGAGCTCGCAGTGTCTACTTTGGCATCTGGCACTCCTCCGTCTGCGGGCACCGGAGCAGGAGTCGTGGCCTTAACTCTATCTTGAGCGGATGAGGTCGGTTGTGGCGGAGTTCGCAAAGCTGTAGGAGTCACCGCTTTACTGGAGACTGTTTCCTGCTTAGTCACCAATGTAGCCGGGACCGCGATCGGTTTGATTCCCGTTACGGTGCCGGCTTGCTCTGGTGCGGCAGGCTTCGAAGGCGTCACCGCTTTGCCGGGGACTGCTTCCTGCTTAGCAATTGGTGCAATCGTGACCGCAACCGGCCGAATTCCCGTTACGGTTCCAGCTTGTTCTGGTGCGGCAGGCTTCGAAGGTGCGCCGGTGGATGCCGTGGGTTCGCTGTGCTTGATCCAGAGGCGCTGTGCCAGGGCGCCGCTGATTACGACCAGTGATGCTGTAGCGAGGGTCAGGATTAATGAATATCTGGCGCGACTGCGGGTTCGGCGGGAAGAAGTCGCAAGGGCTTCCGCAGCATGGTGGGCGATCAGCCGCGGGAGCTTCGCTAACTGATGCGCGCTGCTCATGGATGGCATGCGAAATACAGCATGCTGCATCTTCGACGTTGATGGGGCAGATTCGACGATCAGCACCTTGCGCACCGGGAAGGCAGCAAACTCTACTCTTCCGATGATCAGCTTTGGATTGATCTTTTTCGTTTCCGCTACATGTGCTGTTTGCGAGAGTCGTTCCACCATTTCGCGCTGTGGTTGGTTCAACACGCGCACAGAAAGACGACGAAAATTGCGGAAAGTCCAGATCAAATAGGCGCGCTCCAAGAGCGACAGTTCCGCATGACGGCACTCATCGCCGGCAGTGACCTCGAGGACACCGCCGCTCAGCTTTGCTAGAAGCTTCACAGGAACGGCCTTACTGGGGAGGGGGCCTAAATTTTAGCAAATAGCCACACAGTTGATTAGATAGTTACTCTCCGCTATTCCGACCTAGTAGTTCTGACAGTTCTTGCCTTAGGCCAAGGCCAGGCAGATCTCAACAAAGTTCCTTACCAAGGCAGACTCGTGAAGCTTGTGCCAGGCGACTCCTATGTCCCATTCAGCCTCGCGCCGGTTGATGTCGCTAAACCTCACCCCGCTCACTCGCATTTGCTTTGCCGAGCGCGGCACGAGAGCAACGCCCATTCCGGCTCGCACGAGGTTGAGCAGCGTAAACGTGTCGCGCGCTTCCTGCGCGATGCGTGGACTGAAGCCTGCGCCTGCACAGAGCCGCATGCAGTGGTCGTAGTATGTGGTCGATACTTCCCGGCCGATCACGATGAATGGTTCTCTGGCGATGTCTTCCAGCGTCAGCGCGCCACGAAAACTGCTCGACGCCGCAATCGTCAGCTGCTCCTTGAGAACCTTCTTGACGGCTAACTGAGCACGGCGTACAGGAAGGCGCAGAAATCCCACGTCCAGCTCACCCGCGAGCAACGCCTCAGTCTGCCGCGGCGTGGACATATCCCCGATCTGGATCTCGACACGTGGATGGGCCTCGCGAAACTTGCGCAGCGTCGGCGGGACGAGGCTGTGAACGGTCGCAAGGCCGACGCCGATACGTAGCTTCCCCGCTTCACCTCGCACTGCAGATTGAGCCGCGTCAAAGAGGGAGTCGAGATCGCGCACGATGCGCCGGGCTTCGCCGTAGAGGAGCGTGCCAGCCGCAGTGAGGCGGACGTCACGGCGGTTGCGTATCAGTAGAGGCCCGCCGATCTTCTCCTCCAAACCCTTGATTTGCTTACTCAGAGCGGGTTGGGAGATATGCAGGAGGTTCGCTGAGCGCCCAAAATGCAACTGCTCCGCTAATACGAGAAACGAACGAAGTTCTCGATCTTCTAGTACCATAACTATTGGTTATCACAGAAAAGTCTAAGTTTTATTGGAATTATCAAACCAAACAGGCTCTAATTGGGAGAGGAAGTAGTCGGAAAACCCGGATTGATCATGACCAGCATGGGAATTACAGGATTGGTAGGAGCCATCGCAGCCGTCTGTACGACCGGCGCCTTCCTCCCGCAGATCGTGAAGATCAGAAGGCAGGGCGGAGAGGATCTCTCCTACTCGATGCTGGTGGTGTACTTGGTAGGCGTACTCTTGTGGTTGATTTATGGGCTGATGTTTCATGCCCCGGCGGTGATTTGGGCCAATGTGGTTGCTGCGATCCTGGTAGCCACCTCGCTGATCCTCAAGCTTACCTGGCGCGAAGCCCGTAACAGCAGGCTTCCCCGGAGAACTCGCCGCCCACGAATTGCCGTGGACATGGACGAGGTGATCGCCGACGCACTAAGCCGGCATCTCAGCCTGTACAACCGAGCCACGCGCGAGAACCTGACACTTGAGTTGATCCGTGAAAGCGGACTTGAGCCAGCGATTCCTGCGAAGTATCGCGCGATATTCTACGGTTTGCCGCACGAGGATGGATTCTTCGACGATCTCGGAGTCATTGACGGCAGTCAGCGCGCGTTGCGGCTGTTGTCATCGGAATTTGATGTCTTTATAACCAGCGCCGCTATGGAAGTCCCGCGTTCGTTCGATGCCAAGTTTCGCTGGCTGCGCGAGCATTTTCCCTTCATTCCCACCAGCAACATCGTCTTCTGCGGCGACAAGGAAATCATCGACGCCGACTACTTGATTGACGACCGCTCACGGCACTTCGCACGCTTTCGTGGAACCGGTATCCTCTTCACCGCGCCACACAATGCCCGGGAACATGCCCGGCTTCGTGCGAATAACTGGGATGAGGTGTTGGCTATATTGATGAAGCGCTCAGCATTTGGCATTCAGTACTCCGACAGCACCGAGATCACCGAAACGCAGGAACTGGCAGTCAGCAATTAGCTCGGCTTTCGTGGCGATTTGCGAGATCGCACTTCAGCTTCCAAATGATCGTTGAGATGTGCCTGGACCCCACGCAAAGCCTCGTTACTTCGCTCAAGCCGGCTAATCATCAGGGCTCCCTCGAGTGAAGAGACGATGAGGGTCGCCAGTTTCTTCGGAGAGACGCCCTTCCGAATCTCGCCTTTCCTGATGCCGCTGGTGGTGATCGAACTTAATTGGCTATGCCATTGACGCAGTGCCGTTCGTGCCCGTTCGCGCATTACGGGATTGCCATCATCCGCTTCGACCGCGGTATTCAGCAGCGGACAACCTCCCGGAACGGGCGAACGCCTCTCGACAAAGTTGGCTACGAAACGCTTCAGCCGGTCAACGCTGTTGGCGACCGAATCCAGGTCATGCATCCGGAGATCGGTCGCGACCTGCCAGGCGTAATCGAAAGCCTCGGCAGCTACTTCTTCTTTGCTAGAAAAGTGACGATAAATTCCCCCCTTTTCCAGCCCGGTAGCTTCCATCAGGTCGGCCATGGAACTGCCGGCAAAGCCCTGTTTGTTGAATAGAGCCGCTGCCTCGGAAACAATCCTCTGCCGGGTTTTGTTGCCCTTGGACATACCTCACGTTCGAATGCTTCGATGCTGGGAGGGACCGAATCGTCCTTTTTTATTATTAGCTACTCAAAGATTCCAAATTGCGACCAAGTGGTCGCACAGGACATCCATTTGCGGGACGATTAAGCCATGGCGGCTCCTGCGGCGCAAATCAGTTTCGAACCGATTCCGGTCCCGAAGGAACGGACAATAAATCCCTGGATCATCGCGATTACGGTAACGCTCGCGACATTCATGGAGTTACTCGACACCGCGATTGCCAACGTCGCATTGCCGCACATCGCCGGCGGACTAGCCACTAGTTACGACGAAAGCACGTGGGTTCTTACCAGCTACCTGGTTTCTAACGCCGTTGTGTTGCCACTCAGCGCGTGGCTGAGCCGCGTCTTTGGGCGCAAGAACTATTACATGGCTTGCGTGGCAATGTTCACTGTGAGTTCGCTCATGTGCGGCTTGGCTCCCAGTTTGGGACTTCTGATCTTCTTCAGAGTTCTGCAGGGCATAGGCGGCGGTGGACTAGCGCCAGTTGAGCAGGCGATTCTCGTCGATACATTTCCCGCCAACAAGCGCGCCGCTGCCTTTGCCCTTTACAGCATGGCAATCGTGACTGCTCCGGCGATCGGTCCCCCGCTGGGTGGATGGATCACCGACAGCTTCTCGTGGCGCTGGGTGTTCTTCATCAATGTCCCGATTGGAATCGCGTCGCTGGTTCTCAGCAGCCGCATCATCTCCGATCCACCGGAGTTCAAGCGCGAGGTCGAAGCAGCGCGAAAAGCCGGCAAGCTAAAGATCGACTACGTAGGAATCTCGTTGATCGCCGTCGGATTCGCCTGCCTGGAAGTGGTCCTCGATCGCGGCCAACGCGAAGACTGGTTTGAAAGCGACTTCATCGTTGCATTCTTCACTATTGCTATAGCTGCACTCGTCATCGCCATTATCTGGGAGCTGCGACATCCCGATCCCGTGGTCGAGCTTAGCTTGCTTAAGGAGCGGAATTTCGCCATTGCGAATGTCTACTACTTCCTCTTCGGATTCGTTCTCTTTGGCTCGACCGTGCTCATTCCGCAGATGCTGCAGTCTCTTTATGGATACACGGCAACCGACGCCGGATTGGTACTCGGACCGGGAGCGGTGGTGATCGTAATCATGGCTCCCGTGGTGGTCAAGCTCGTCGAGCGCATACCCGTTTCACGCTTGATCGCGTTAGGTTTCACGATCCTCGGCGGCGCCATGTGGTACTACGGCAGCTTCAACCTGGCTACTGACTACGCGCACGAAGCCTTCGCGCGCATAGTGCAGGGATTTGGCATCGCGCTGTTGTTTGTTCCTACGAGCCAGCTGGCTTATTCGTACCTGCCCAAGAGCAAGAACAATAAGGCGTCGAGTTTGACGAACCTGTTTCGCAATCAGGGTGGCAGCTTCGGTATCGCCTTCGTGACGACGATCCTCGAGCGCCGGACGCAGTTTCACCGTACGGTCATTGGATCACACGTCACGAGCTCTGATTTCAACCTGAAGGCAACGCTCAATGGTCTTACCGGCCAGCTCATGCAGCATGGATTCTCGGCAGCCGATGCGGCCAACCGAGCCTTGGCTCAAGTGGAGGCGCTCATTCAACGGCAGGCGGCCCTTTACGCATTCCTGGACTGCTTTTGGCTGCTCGGCGTTGTCGCGCTGTGCGGTCCCGTGCTCGCGCTCTTCATTCGAAAGTTCAAACAAGGTGGCGGGGGAGCGGCGCACTGACGCCATTGATTCGTAAACTGCTTGTCCGTATGCGATTCGTGCGTCTTACGGCGCGCCGAGCCACTTTACCGGCAGGCGGGAGGCTACTGCGCTCGCCAGCCGCTCATCTGCGGTAATCAGCTCCGCTTTAGAGTTCACAGCTAGAGCGATGTAAAGGCTGTCATAGACGGTCCTTCCAAACGTGTTCGCTAGATCGAGGGCCAAGGCAAGCACCGTTAAGGAAGGTATCGTTGGGACGTTCCGTTCTTCCAAAGCCTCAAGCGCCGCATGCGCCGCGGCAATATTGCATCGACCTTGCCGAGTCGCTTTCCATAGGATGTTCCCAAGCTCCGCCCAGAACAAGTCTGGAACTATCATCTGAATGTCTCCCGCCACATATCGCTTGAGGAAGTTGAATGCCTCGTCCACAAGTGTTTCGCCACTTCTCGGGAGGCACCACTTGGCGGCAACGCTCGCATCCACAACGAACAGGCTCATCGACTGCGATCCTCACGCTGCATCTCCTCAGTGGACGGGAAAGAATCGCCGGAATTGTGCTTTCCCGAACCTAACTGTTTAAGCCTGTGAAGAAATTCACGGCGAGCTTTCAGTTCTTTTTCTGTTGGAATGTTCTGCTCGAGAAGCGCGAGCACTTCAGCCGCGATAGAGCGCCGTTTTTGTTTCGCGCGTTCACGAAGCGCCTCGTACAGATCCTTGGGGACATTTTCGACATATAGTGTCGGCATAGGGAATTCCTAGGATGATCATAGATACCGTATAGCCATTGTTGCAATAACCCCAATGGCGAGGGAGGTTACTCTGGGCCAATCTGCAGCATCGAAGTGCCCTGCACCCAGCGGCTACCGCCGCCGGTAATGATTCTCCGGCCGGCACCAGACGAGCCCCATTCTTGACACTCCAGCTTCACAATCCTTATTCTTAAATTTTGCCCTGCTGGTCGTATTCTGTACTGTGGGCTCCTGCGCGAGCCGGCAACCTTGCGCGGAGACGGGAATCTGAGGCATCGGAGCCGTTTCCACATAGATCGAAAGCCTAGGGTAAGCTGGCGATGTTCATTAGTCTCAAAGACCTGGAAGTAAAGAAAGTCGATTTTTCTCAGCAACTTGCGCCGGGAACACTTGATTTAGGCGGGGAGCTGCGCCAATCCGGAGTCCTGAGCACCAAAGGACGCGCGGAGCTTCTTGAGGAACACCGGGGGGGCAAGAATACCGTCGAAGATATCCGCGTTTTAGGGGAGTTCTCTACCGAAATCGAGGCCCGCTGTGCGCGTTGTATTGAGCCGGTTCCGACCAAAATCGGAGGCGATTTCGATCTGCTGTATCGTCCGCTGGGCATCGATGCCGGGAAGGACGAGCGGTCGATCTCCGAGGCCGAGACCGAGATTGGCTATTACTCGGGCGACGGCATCGAGCTGGAAGATGTACTGCGCGAACAGGTTCTTCTGGCCTTGCCGGCGAAGATCGTTTGCAGCGAGAATTGCCGCGGGCTTTGTGCCAGATGCGGAAAGAATTTGAATGTCGAGTCGTGCGCCTGCGAAGCGGAGCCGCCTGATCCGCGGTGGGCGGCACTGGCCGACCTCAAGAACAAACTAAAATAATTTTTGTGCGTGCCCGCCTGGCGGATGCGCCGAAGCAAGGAAGAAGATCCATGCCCAATCCAAAACGCCGGCACTCCAAGGCTCGCACCTCACGTCGCCGTGCTCACGACTTTCTTACACCGAACTCGCTCTCAGAGTGTCCCAACTGCCACGAGAAGAAGATGCCGCACCGTGCTTGTCCCAAATGTGGACACTACAAGGGCCGCGAGGTTCTCGACACTGAAAAGGCCAGCTAGGTTACAATCGCCCTTCCGCGAATGCCAACCGTAATCGCCGTCGACGCGATGGGTTCTGACCGGGCCCCGAAGCCCGAAGTCGAAGGGGCGATTCTCGCCTGCCGTCATTACGACGTTCACGTCGTCTTGGTCGGTCGCGAGCCCGAGATACGCGAAGAGCTCAAGCGCGAAATCGAGAAGCATCCTACCGTCAAAAGTTTGCCCATCGATGTGGTCCATGCCACGGAAGTAATCGGCATGGGCGAAAAAGCTGCTACGGCGGTGCGCAGCAAGCGCGATTCTTCCATGCGCGTAGGGCTACGCCTCGTTCGCGAAGGGCGTGCTGCAGGATTCGTTACCGCCGGCAATACCGGCGCCGCGATGGCAACGGCCAAGATGGTGCTTGGAGCGCTGCCAGGCGTGGATCGTCCGGCGCTTGCGGCTGTATTTCCAACATCCGTAGGGAAAGCGGCCATCCTCCTCGATGTTGGCGCGAACGTCGATTGCAAGCCGCATAACCTCGAGCAGTTCGCCGTCATGGGCGAGATCTACTCTCGCAGCATTTTTGGTACGCACAGGCCTCGGGTCGGATTGCTCTCGATTGGCGAAGAAGAAGGCAAAGGCAACGAGCTCACACGCGAAGCTTACGGATTGCTGCGGCAGCTCCCTCTCAACTTCGCCGGCAACGTTGAAGGACGCGATCTTTACAACGGCACGGTTGACGTGATCGTCTGTGACGGATTCATCGGCAACGTCGCCCTGAAAGTCTCCGAGGGGCTGGTCTCGACGGTGAGATACCTGCTGAAGGAATCGCTGAAGTCGACGATCAGCTCGCAGGTGGGATTCCTCCTATCGCGCCGCGCCTTTGAAGATTTCAAGAAACGCCTGGATTACGCCGAATACGGCGGCGCTCCTCTTTTGGGAATCAAAGGTGTTTGTACCGTCGGACACGGGTCATCAAACGCGAACGCCATGAAGAACGCGATCCGCGTGGCGGCACAATTCGCGGAGACCGAGATCAACGACAAGATCGAGAAGGGCCTGCGTTCGCAGAATCCGCGCCGTGAGCCTCCTCCAGCGGATCAACTAGGAGCCGGTAGCGCACCGGTTTAGTCAGTTCTACCGCCACAACTCACTTCTTTGGTGTGATCTCGGTCACCGGCAGATCCCAGTGCGCCAGGAGAATCTCGAAACGTCTGCCTTCTTCTCGTTTGTAAGCTGCCTGGTCGGGCCACAGTTGTTTGATGAGGGCATCTTCATCCGGATCTGACGTAGTTGCGACCGTCGAGTTCTTGAATTTGATGGTCACGCGATAATCCCAGCGCGCATCCTCGGTCATGTGGTTCGCGGGAGTTTCAATTTTCACCGAGAACATCCGACCGCTTTCGACACCCTTCTTGAGCAGCGGATAGTGATTCTTCAGGAAGAGTCCGAGGAACTCCTGCTGGTGTCCCCATTGCACTTTGTAGTAGTACTCCATGGTGTATGGCTGGTTAGCTCCGCCTTGCGGCGGCGCGCCTTGAGCGAGCGTAGGAAGTGTGAGCACTGTAAACAAGAATGCAATAACCGAGTTTTTCATCGACCCTCCGACTCTGAGTGGAGTGAATTCTAGCGCGAGCGCATATGTTTAGTTGCACTGACGCGGAACTGGAAGCGCTGCTGGATCCGATGCAGGTGTTGGCTGCAATCCGTGCGGCATTTGCAGATGGTCTCGAGAGGGTCAGCATGCCGCAGCGGCTACATATCAAAACAGAGACCGGGACGCTGCTCATCATGCCGTGTGCCATCGCCGGAGACGACGTTTGCGGTGTAAAGGTGGTGAGCGTCAGCAGCGAGGCTCGGCCTGAAGGGCGAGTAAGGGCCTCCTACGTGCTCATCGACAGCAGGAGCAGTCAGACGATTGCCGCTTTCGAAGCAAACTACCTGACCGATCTCAGGACCGCGGCGACAACTGCGATTGCTACCGAAATACTTGCGCGGCCTGATGCTGCAACACTCGGGATCTTTGGAACCGGGCGCCAGGCCGAGGCACATCTGGCGATGCTGTCGCGAGAAGGAAGGTTTCGGCGCATCCTCGTGACGGGAAGAAGCGCGACAAAGACATCTGCATTCGCACGGAGTATGCAAAAGCGATGCGAATGCAAAATTGACTCCGTAGATGCGGAAACCTGTGCGGCCAGCTCGGATGTGATTTGCGCTTGCACAAGCTCGGTTGAGCCATTGTTTCAAGGAGACCTGGTTCGGCCCGGCGCGCACTTGAATTTGGTTGGAACATTTCAGCCAAACGCGCGCGAGGTTGATGCCGATCTCATTCGGCGCGCCCGTGTCTTCGTCGATACCTACGACGCTGCTTTCGCTGAGGCCGGAGATATCCTCGTGCCGCTACATGCAGGCGAGATTGGGCGGGAGCATGTACTGGGCGATTTGCATGAACTTGTAACTGGTTCGAAACTCGGCCGCATCGGCCGCGACGACATCACAGTCTTCAAGAGCGTCGGCTGTGCTCTGGAAGATCTCGTAACCGCCAAGCTCGCGCTACGCGTGATTCAGAGTCGTACGTCTGGGGCTGCGACGGAGCGCGCTGCTACATCATGAGAATCGGCCATTCAGACTTCGTCGTGGTTGGCGCAGGCGTTTTCGGTGTCTGGCTCGCCCACGCACTGCGTAGCCAGGGTCATTCCGTCTCGCTAGTTGATGCCCACGGCGCGGGCAACAATCGCTCGAGTTCAGGTGACGAGTCCCGCATAATTCGCATGGGATACGGGGCAGACGCGCTCTACACTCGCTGGGCAGCCCGCTCGCTTGAGCGTTGGAAGGAATTATTTCTCTCGACGGGCCGACGGCTATTTGTGAACACAGGTGTGCTATGGCTTTGCTCGGAGCTGGACCGCTATACCCAGGACCTCCTGCGTACACTCGCGGCGGAGAAAGTTCGCTGTGGAGAGCTTTCGGCAAGTGAGCTTGCCGTCCGATTTCCCCAGATCAACGTCGATGACATCTCGTTTGGAGTCCTCGAGCCGGAAAGCGGTGTTCTACTGGCACGCCGAGCAGTGCAGGCCGTTCTCGACGAAGCAATCAGATTGGGTGTCCGATACGTTATCGACGCCGTGGGTCCGCCAGAGGCGGCGGGCGAGCATCTTGCATGTCTAAGAACCAGAAGCGGGGAGGATATTCGCGGAGGAGTGTTCGTCTTTTCCTGCGGCGCATGGCTGCCGCAGCTCTTTCCTGAGCTGCTAGGCAACCGGATCTTTCCCACGCGGCAGGAGGTGTTCTACTTTGGGACGCCGGCCGGCGCTCGCGAATTCAAACCGCCGCAGATGCCGGTCTGGTTACACCATCAGAACGATATGTACGGACTGCCCGATATCGAGAATCGCGGGATAAAGGTAGCCAGTGACCGACATGGCGATGCTTTCGATCCGGAAACCGGCGATCGCATGGTGAGCGAATCCGGAGAGCGAGAAGTGCGGGCTTACCTTTCCCGCAGATTCCCATCGCTCAAGCACGCGCCCTTGGCTGAAACTCGCGTGTGCCAATACGAGAACACGTCGAACGGTGACTTCCTCATCGATCGCCATCCGGAGATGGAGAACGTCTGGCTGGTTGGAGGCGGTTCAGGCCATGGATTCAAACACGGTCCGGCGGTCGCGGAGTACTTAGCCGTACAAATTCTGCAAAGTACTCCGCCGGAGAGTCGATTTTTGCTTGAGCGAAAGTTGGTCTTGCAGCAGAGGACCGTCTATTGAGCCCTCATTCAAGGGGCGATTGAAGCGCTGGAAGCTTGTCCAAAATCTTGAAATTGCCTGGAACCTTGAATAGCGATGGATCCGGCTCATTGCGCTTGATGTCCGTGAGCTTATAAAGAGTTTCACCAAAGCGCGGGTCATTTCGTTTTCTCATTACCAATAGATGCAGCTCTGGCGACGCCCAGGTTTCGGACGTAATTGTGATGGGGCGCTCGTTCCCGATGCTTCCGGCGGGAATTGTTTGCGTCTCCAGTTGTCCTTCGCAACTCACTCCTTCGATTACCTGGGTTCCGAGAGATTCCCGTTTTACTTGGTTCCATTCCTGAACCTGGACGGACTTCTCGGCCTTGATTTTGGTTTCGATTGCCCGCCTCTGTTCGACGGTCATGACACTGCCTCTTTCACGCCTCAGAACATCTGCAGTTTGTTCCTGGACATTCAGCAAATAATCGGAATTGTCAGTGGGATCGTTGATAAAAACCATGCTTGTAGCATTCACAGGAAGCGGGCCAACCTTGGACATGGTTTCTTCGCGCCGAGTACGGCCTTCACTATCGCGCGCGAGCAAGGCGGAAGATTTATTGACAATACGGTTTCCGTCGGCGAGTACCTGGGTTGTTTCAGTGATAGCCGTCGCCGTGTACGGAGCTCCCTTGACGAATTCACCACCCCTCGGAATCTCGCGATAGAAGAAGTTTTGGGTACTCACTCCGATGCCAGATCCACCACCACTCACGACCATTACGCCGGGAGTATCGGGACTCGGAGCTGTGTTTTGTGCCAACGCCATTGAGAAAGTGAGCAGTATGAATGAGCAACAAGTCAAAGTGATCTTCACGTTATGTCTCCTTAGATTTCTTAAGTAACCAGTCTGAAGGCGTAGGGCGTGCCATCGGGTCCAACCAGTAAGTCTGCCGTCACACGACGGGCGATCACTTCGTCGTTCACGTGAGCCCCGAGAAGGCGAAGCGATGAAGCCGGCATCTCGACACGAACGACTCGCAACTCTTCCTGCGGTATCCGAAAGTCGAATAACGGCAAAGCAACGAACGGAGTGTTGCCTGTAGCGCTGGGTTTTGTGCTGGCGCGCAAGACGCCGCGGGGGGCGCGGACCGAGGTCCGAGGGATCTGATTTCTGCCAGCCTGAGCCGTCGCATTCTGGCTCTCTGTGGACGCAGATCGCTTCACAGAATCTGACGTTTCAATGGATACGTGTCTCGCATCAGGGATCACCGGATTTCCCAGACGCAGCCACACCAGACCGACGCCAATGCCAAGAGTGACCGCGAGGGTAGCTGCTCTCCTGATGATCCTTCGGCGCAGATGATGACGATGAAACTCGGACGCCAAGGCTTGTCCCAATTCGGGAGGAGCAGATTGAGGCGCCGAGCGAGAAAGCTCCTGCAAAGCTGTAGAGAGCAGCGGCTCAGAGCCTGATTGCCCGTGATTAGTTTTAGACATGGCTTGCCCCTACCATGCTCGCAAGTTTCATTTTGAGCATTGCGTGCGCTCTGTGCAGTCGAGAGGCGATCGTTCCAGAAGAGCAGTCGAGAATTCCCGCACTTTGTGCGTAACTCATCTCCTCCAGATCGCACAGCACTACAACTTCGCGATAGAGCTCGGGAAGCGTTAGGAGTGCTTTGCGGAGGAGATCGATCCTTTCCGCACTGCTAAGCTTCTCCAGCAAGTCCCAATCATCGGTGAGTATCGATTCAGATTCCGGAACATCGTCCAGTGAGACGTCCAGTACTTCACGCTTTATCGCGCGCCATGCCAGGTTTCGTGCCGCTCCAAACAGGTAGGCGCCTATGGAACCTTTCGCCGGATCGTATCCGTTTGGATTTCGGATCAGCAGCATGAAAACCTCTTGTGTCACTTCTTCAGCGGTGGCGCTACTCCCTGTCATGTGCAGAACGAAACGATAGATCTGCCCTTGATGTCGCGCATAGACCAGGGCGAAAGCAGCTTCGTCACCCTTGCTGATCTGCCTTAGCAGCTGCTTCTCATGAAGTTCTACTTCCGCCATCGGTCTGCTGGACAGTTCAGTACTGCCTTCTATCCTTAATTGCGCAGAGTGAGCGAATGCTTCCAAATTTTCTTGAAGCTCCAGCCGTTGGGGTTTAGTCCGACGGATAGATAAATAGACGTATGGCGACGACAAGAAGTCAGGCTACTTAGACGAGGTCGAACAGTGGTTAGCTGAAACCTCTTAGATCAGCCGCGAATGGCTAATAGTCCAGTTTCATAGGCAGGTGATGCATCACGGCTTGCTCCGCGAGACCCATCAAAACCGACATCCCGAAGCGAGCTGAAATTTGGAACGGAGCATCCTTTGGCCCGCCGTCCAACTTCCATTGCTTGAAGCTCTCCGGTGTACCTTTCAGAGTCTTTCCGTTTAACTCGCGAAGCTGGCTGAGAAGCGTTGTGCTCCAACCCATCCAAAGCTCTTTGCCAGTGATGTATCCGGCCTTGAAGACGAATTGGTTATCTCCGGGAAGCCAAAGTTCGGGAAAGAGAATCTGCGAGTACTTCGTCTTGAAGCCCTCGCCAGTAGACTTTCGATAAGCTTCGTCCTTGTTGAGGTCTTCGGGGACAACGTCCGGTAGCTTCATGTCCGGATGTTCGTCGTGGGCAGCAAGCAAAGCAACTGCTGAGTAGCAGTCCCACGCGGGCTTTTCCGTGTAGTACTCGGAGGAGTTATCTTCCGTCCAGCGCAGCGGCTGCTTCAGAGCTTCTGCCAAGCCGGACTTCCATGCCAGCACGGCTTCGAGAATCTGTTCAGTAGAGAGCCTTGGGGAGCTGTCGGTCGACGGTGGCCGAACGATCTGGCACTTTAGGCCATTGAGTCGCGCGTATTGCTGGACGACGGTCTCCCAATTGCCAGTGTGATAACGCGTAAGTGGACCGACATAGATGTCGAGGCCCATGGTTATCTTTTTGCGGAAAGAATGCCCAGGACGTCACGCAGCCCCTGTTTGATAGTTCGCAGATCGGCACCATTTGAAGTGGGCGCGGCGAAGGGCAACGCGGTTTGCGAACGGTCACGCTTCGACTCAGACTTGATGAACTGGCGTGCGCCGTTGATCGTGTAGCCCTCTTCGTAGAGAAGCTTTTTTACCCGGACGATGTTCTCAACGTCCTTGCGGCGATAGAGGCGCTGTCCAGTATTGCTCTTGTTGGGCTTGAGCTGAGGAAACTCGGTCTCCCAGAAGCGAAGCACGTAAGCGGGCAGAGAGCAGAGTTTTGATACCTCGCCGATACGGAAAAACAGCTTTTCGGGGATAACGATCTCTTCCGCTGGCTTTCGCTTCGTTCGCGAGGCTGCCGCCCTTGTACCCACGAGCGCATAGTATGTCGGCGCCGAGTCAAAGGTCAACCAAAACTAGAAGGGCGATTTCACCACGGAGACACGGAGGCACGAGAAAACCAAAAGCAGAAAACACGACTGGATACCAGGGATTTGAAAGATCGCGAAGAAAGTGAATATTGAAGTGGCTGGAGCAGCCTGTACGACACTGAACGCGGCAGGACACTCAATTGTGGCGAGCGCACGTGGAACCTCGTCCTTCGCGCTTTTCCTAGCTTACTTTTCTCCGTGTCTCCGTGATGAAATGACTCTCAAAATGAAAAAGGCCTTCGACGGTTCGAAGGCCGCAAATCAGTTTGCCTGGCAGCAGTTATTTCTTTTTCGCTGCTTTCTTCTTTGTGGCCTTCTTTTTCATTGGCATGGTTATGTTCCTCCTTGTGGAACGTTCTCCCTTTGACTTGGAGAAGCTACGATAGCTACTCCGCTTATTGCGTGGCCCTAATCACTACCACTAGATATTGGGCTCAGTCGTTCGTGATGTCAAGAAATATTCATAAATGTTCCGGCTCTTATAATCGCGATTCGACATGTCTGATCCGGTAGAACTCGAAATTTTTCGTGAACTCTTTCATTCGATCGCGGAAGAGATGGGTGCGTCGTTGCGGCGTAGCGCGTTTTCTCCCAACATCCGCGAACGTCGCGATTATTCTTGCGCTGTGTTCGATCGCAACGCGCAAGTAGTTGCGATGGGCGATCACATGCCGGTGCATCTTGGCTCGATGCCAATGTCGGTGCGAGCAGCGATCGAGCGATTAGATCTTGGTCCGGGTGATGTGGCCATGGTGAATGATCCGTTCGCCGGGGGCACGCATCTGCCTGACATCACTTTAGTAGCTCCTGTTTATATTTCTCTGAGGAAAACTGCGAACAAGAAGCCTGATTTCTACGTGGCGTCGCGTGCGCATCATGCTGATGTCGGCGGAGCGGCAGCCGGATCGATGGGGCTATCGCGGGAGATTTATCAGGAAGGTCTACGCATTCCGCCGGTTCTCCTGGTTCGCGGAGAAATCACGCAACACGATATCTTGCAGATGGTGCTGGCGAACGTGCGTACGCCAGAGGAGCGCGAGGGAGATCTGGGAGCTCAGATCGCTGCCTGCAATACTGGGGCGCGACGTCTGCTTGAGGTTTGCGAGCGTTACGGCCTGTCGCGCGTACAGCGTGCGACCGAGGAATTGCAGAACTATGCCGAGCAGATGACAAGGTCGTTGCTTGAAGGCGTTCCTCCCGGCGTGTATTCGGCCGAAGACTTTCTCGACAACGACGGCATCAGTGATCGTCCCGTACGGGTGGCCGTTAGCGTTCGGGTTGATAAGCGAAAGCGTGGCAGCTCGCAGCCGCTGGTGACGATTGATTTTGCTGGGAGTGATACTCAAGTGGAAGGCAGCATCAACGCCGTCGAGGCAATTACCTACTCCGCTTGCTTTTACGTCTTTCGCTGTCTGCTCGCGGAAGATGTTCCCGCCGCGGCGGGCATCATGCGCCCGATTCGCGTGATTGCGCCGGAAGGAACAGTGGTAAATGCACATCCTCCAGCAGCGGTCGCAGGAGGTAACGTCGAGATGTCGCAGCGCATCGTAGACACACTCTTTCGGGCTCTGGCACAAGCAATGCCAGAGCGTATTCCTTCCGCATCATCGGGAACGATGAACAACCTGACGATCGGAGGACTCTTCCCGAACGATCATCCGCGCGCAGGCGAGCCATTCGCGTACTACGAGACCATTGCCGGCGGCATGGGCGCACGTCCAATGCAAGACGGAATCTCTGGCGTGCACACTCACATGACCAATTCGCTGAATACTCCAGCCGAAGCGCTGGAATACGCCTATCCGTTTCGGGTTACACGATATTCGCTGCGTCCAAACAGCGGAGGATCTGGAAAGCATCGCGGCGGCGACGGTATCGTGCGCGAGCTGGAGCTGCTTTGCGACGCCGAGGTCACGCTGCTGGCAGATCGGCGCCTGCGGGGACCTTACGGACTCAACGGCGGAAACGACGGAAGGCCCGGACGCAATGTCGTCATTCAGCGTGACGGCTCCGAGACCCAGATTCCGGCGAAGGGAAGCACTCGCCTGCGGCGCGGTGACCGAATTAGGATTGAATCGCCCGGAGGCGGTGGTTGGGGTAAGGCTTAGTCGAAAACCGATAGCGAGGCCGAGCAATGACTAAAATCCGCACCATTCGCGTCTTCTCTGCAGCCAAGGTAAATGCTCTGCTTTACGGAATTCTGGGATTGCTAATCGCTCCATTTCTGATCCTTGGACCGGGACTCGCGATGATGGGCGGCGAAAAACGTCCAGCCGGATTCGGTGGAGTGATCGCAGTTGCTGCAATCGCTCCAATCTTTTATGCATTGATCGGCTTCGTCGCTGGAGCGGTCATGGCTTTTGTCTATAACGCGATTTCACATTCTGTTGGTGGAATTGAAGTCGAGCTCGACTTACCTCCTTCACCAGTCGCAACGTTGCCTTCTTTGCCGGTCCCGACGGCGCCAATTGTTATGTCGAGCGAGCCTCCTCCACCAGTTCGCCCTGAATTCGAGTGATAAACTGAGAAGTTTGGCCATGCTGCTGTAACCACCTATAAGTCAGCAGCCTCGAGGCGCAGCTTGTTGTGTCTCTACCTAAGTCCAACAAAGGATCGTTGTTGAATGCCTGAAACAATGCAGGCCATCGTAAAGCCGCAGGCAGGACCCGGCTCGGAGTTGCGGGCAGTGCCACGGCCAGAGATTGGGCCCACAGATGTTCTCGTTAAGGTTCAAGTAGCCTCCATTTGCGGTACCGATCTGCACATTTACGAATGGGATGCGTGGGCGCAGAAACGCATTCATCCTCCGCTGGTTCCGGGACACGAGTTCTGCGGCACCGTCGCTGCGATCGGTCGCGAAGTCACGAGCGTGAAGGAAGGTGACTTCGTCTCCGCCGAGATGCACGTAAACTGCGGAAAGTGCCTGCAATGCCGAACAGGCGAAGCGCACATCTGCCAGAACGTGAAGATTATCGGCGTCGACGCCGACGGCGCGTTCGCTGACTACGTAAAGATTCCCGAATCGAATATCTGGAAACTCGATCCTTCTATTCCCGCCGACTACGCGTCGATCCTCGATCCTCTTGGTAACGCGGTGCACACGGTTCTTGCTGGCGAGATCGCCGCCAAGACCGTTGCAGTGATCGGCTGTGGGCCCATCGGATTGTTTTCCATTGCAGTTGCGCGCGCAGTCGGAGCTTCACAGGTGTTTGCGCTCGAAGTCAACGAACATCGCCGTAAGTTGGCGAAGGCGATGAAGGCCGAATACGTCTGCGATCCGAGCAAGGGTAACGTAAAGCAGTTTGTTCTGGAACGCACAGACGGAACTGGAGTCGATGTGGTGCTCGAGATGTCAGGGCATCCGGACGGTATTAAAACAGGATTCGACATCCTGCGCCTTGGCGGAAGAGTCTCGCTGCTAGGTATACCGTCGGTTCCAATCAAGATGAATTTTGCAGAAGACCTCATTTTCAAAGGCGCGATCGTGCAGGGCATCAATGGCCGCCTGATGTACAAAACCTGGTATCAGATGCAGGCGCTACTCAGGGCTGGAAAGCTCGACCTCTCGCCAGTCATTACTGATCGCATGCCGCTCAAGGATTTCAGCAAGGGCATGGAACGCTTGAAAACCGGCGAGGCGAGCAAGATATTGCTGTATCCGAACGGGATGGGAAGATAGCCCGGAAACAGAGAGCAAAGGCAATTGAGGTCTTGCTGAGTTGTGCGTGTCCTCGGCGATTAGCCATCCTACTAATCGTCGGGTAGAATCGCCACTTTTGTTTATGTCATCGGCTACTCCATTCAAGAAGATCCTTGTCGCCAATCGCGGCGAGATCGCGGTGCGTGTGATGCGCGCCTGCCGCGAGATGGGCATTCCTACTGTCGCCGTCTTCTCCGATGTCGATCGCGCTGCTCTGCATGTGACGAAAGCTGATGGGGCTTACCATATCGGGCCGGCGCCGGCTGTCGAGTCCTACCTCAATATCGGGCGCATCCTCGATGTAGCCAAGCGAAGCGGCGCCGACGCCATTCACCCTGGTTACGGTTTTCTCTCCGAGAACGCACAATTCGCCAAGGCTTGTCACGAAGCCGGGATAAAGTTCATCGGACCCTCGCCAGCCGCGATGGAGGCGATGGGATCAAAGACGCGCGCGCGCGAAGCTGCCGACCGCGCTGGGCTTCCCCGTGTTCCCGGTTCGGTACACGCACTGGAATCGGTTGCACAAGCCGAAGAGGTTGCGGCATCGGTCGGCTATCCCGTAATGCTGAAAGCCGCGGCAGGCGGAGGCGGTAAGGGCATGCGTCGCGTTAACAAGCGCGACGAATTGGCTTCGGCTTTCGCTGCTGCTCAGAGCGAGGCGCTGCGCGCGTTTGGCAACGGTGATGTCTACATCGAGAAGCTGATTGTCCAGCCTCGCCACATAGAAATCCAGGTGCTCGGCGATGAGCATGGAAATCTCGTTTATCTCGGCGAACGTGAGTGCTCCGTACAACGGCGGCATCAGAAGGTGATTGAAGAGGCGCCTTCTTCAGTTGTCGATCCGGGTATGCGTCAAGCGATGGGCGAAACCGCCGTGGCTCTGGCGCGTACGGCCGGTTACTACAATGCGGGCACCGTTGAGTTTCTCGTCGATCAGGATAGGAACTTTTACTTCCTCGAGATGAACACCCGCTTGCAGGTGGAGCATCCGGTGACTGAGCTGGTTACCGGACTCGACCTTGTCCATCTGCAGATTCTGATTGCTGCGAGCGCAAAGCTTCCGTTCACCCAGAGCGATCTCCAGCTACGGGGACATGCGATCGAGGTACGCGTGTACGCCGAAGATCCAGACAACAACTTTTTTCCTTCTCCCGGAAAAATCACGCGCTTGCTCACGCCGTCAGGCCCGGGAATCCGCGAGGACAGCGGCATCTATGAAGGTTGGACCGTGCCGCTTGACTACGATCCGATGCTAGCCAAACTCATCGCATACGCTCCGACACGCGAGCAAGCAATTCAACGCTTACGCCGCGCGCTGGGTGAATATTTTGTCGGAGGGATTGCCAGCAATCTCGGTCTATTTCGAGAGATTCTCGACGATGATGATTTCGCCGCCGGCAGGATCGATACAGGTTTTCTTGATCGCCTTATCCCAAATCGGAGCACTGCGGTGTCTCCGATGAACGGGAACGGCGAGAAAGTCGCTGCCATTGCCGCTGCGCTGATGCAATCGGCCCGCAACGGCAAGGCCTCGTCTACCAATAATGGCGGGAATGGCGCCCCGCACCCTGCGAGCGACCGATGGAAACGCGTTGCGCGCCAGGAGGCGCTGCGCGAGCGATGACCTTCGATGTGACTGTCAACGGGCACGACTATCACGTTGAACTCGAACAGGAAGAGACAGGAAGTTGGGCTGGCCTGGTGAACGGCGAGCAAGTTGCTGTCAACGCGACGAACACCGCGAGTGGAGTGTTCTCGATGTTGATCGGCGGCGAGTCATACGAGATCGTCGCCAATCCAGCTCAACAGCAGATCGCCATTGGGGGCGTTCGTTATTCGGTTGAAGTGCGTGATCCCCGATCCTGGCGTGCCCGTCGCGCTCGTGCCGGAGCTCAGGATGGCGCGAAGAAAATCACAGCTCCAATGCCAGGCAAAGTAGTCCGCGTGATCGCGCAACCGGGTACCGAAGTGGAACAGGGAGCAGGCGTGATTGTGATTGAGGCGATGAAGATGCAGAATGAACTCAAGTCGCCAAAGAAGGGTAGGGTTGCGAGAGTACTCGTCGGGGATGGGGCAGCGGTAAATGCCGGGGATGTTCTGGCCGTGATTGAGTAGCCCTGCCCGTCTAGGCAGATGGAATGAGTTCGCGCGTCCCGCTCTTGATACTCCTGTATGCGGCGTCGAGGACCTGCTGGTTGCGCAACCCCTCGATGCCAGGAGCGACAAAAGGAATTCCTCGCTCTACATGAAGCGCGAAGGCGTCGACCTGATCGCCATAAGTAGTGTCGTTAGAAATTCGTTCTTTCGTGACGTCCTTGCCGATTGGCTCGATGCGCACATCCATCCCCGCATCGACGCTAAGCGCATCTTCAGCTCCTACTCGGCCTCCGGTTCCGATAATCCATAATGGACTCCTGTACTCGGCTCGAGTTGAAACTGTAACCGTGGCCAAGACGCCTCTTTTGAACTCCAGCATTAGCGTGGCCGCACACTCTACCGCGCCCGAATCTTTATCGTAGAGAGCGCGAGCGAATACCGTACTGATTTCGTCTCGGAAAATGTAGCGAAGGCTATCGATGCAATGTACGGCAACGTCCCCTACAGGCCCACCACAAGCCAGACTCGGATCCGTGAGCCACGTTCTGGAGTGTTGTGGCGTGTAGTAGTGAAATTCTGAACGCGCCAGCAGGGGCTTGCCGACGATCCCGCCAGACACAATCTCGCGAATGCGCTTAACGCTGCGCTCAAAGCGAAAGCACTGTGCAACTCCAACGGGCACGCCTTTGTGCTCTGCGGCAGCAAGCATGCGCTCGCACTCTCCGGCATTCATCGCCATCGGTTTCTCGCACAACACAGGCTTACGACGATCGATCGCAGTGAGAACGTGTTGGAGATGTAGGGCGTCCGGCGAGGCAACGAAGATTGCGTCAACGTCAGGCGATGAGCACAAGGCCTCTGGTGACTCGTAGACCCGAAGTGGGAATTGACTATATTGCCGGACAGCTTCTTGCGCCTTGCGCTGATCACGGCGCCAAAGTCCTGTAACTGTGCAGTGCTTCGCCTGAGAAAAGCCAGGCATCAGACGTTTGACAACGTGAAGGCCGAAGCCCAGGATTCCGTAGCGAATCACTTCACGTTCTTCAGCAGATCGTCGGCGTAGTAGTTGTAGATCTTCGCCTCGTTATGGACGACATCGTAGTATGCCGCCTTTAAAAGCTGCTCACGGCCATCGCGCAGTTGCTCGCGGATAAACTGCTGCACGCGAGGATCATTCAGCTCACGCTGCCCAGCAGGTTCCTTAGAAATCAGACGAACAATGCTGTATCCGATGGTGCGCTTGGTGGCGCCATCAACCATTGGAAGTGGTTGGCTAACTTCTCCTGGCTTGAGCTTTGAAACAGCTGCGTAAATTTCCGGATTGGTGCGCAATTGTGACTCAGAGATCATGCCCATGTCGCCGCCATTTCCCGCAGTATCAGGCTGCTCGGAGTAGTTCATTGCAAGCTGAGAGAAGTCGTCGCCACTCTCCAGGCGGTTCTCAATCATCTGGATTTTCTTATGAGCGTCACCTTCGTTTTGCGCTTTGTCGTTCTTCAGATTGCTGACCTGTTTTGCCGGCTGAGCAGTGACGACGATCTGCGCAAGATGGTAACGAGGTTCGATCAGGTTAAACTGCGCCTTGTTCGTATTGTAGAAGTCGGTGATTTCCTGGTCGCTGATGTTGATCTTCGACGTGATCTCCTTGTTCAGGACCTTGTCGATCGTGAGATTACGCCGTACATCGCGTTTGAGATCATCCAGCGACATGTGGCTATCCTTCAGCTTCTGGTCGAACTGTTCTTTCGTGTACGGAGCCTTCAGCTCATTGAGCTTGCGATCGACTTCATCGTCGGTGGCAAGCAACCCAAGCTTTTCCGCGCGCTGCATCATGATTTCCTGATCGATCAGCTGCTTCAGAATATTTAACCGAAGACTCTCAGCCTGTTCGCCAGTGGGCTTTTGAGGAACATTGGAAGATTGGTTGTCGTAGTACTTGTTCACCTCAGCCCGGCTGATGGGTCGCCCGTTCACTTTTGCAAGGACATCGGCGCCATGTTCTGAGCTACCACAGCCGGCGAGGGCTGCGCAGAGAAAGAGAATGGCAAACAAAGAATAGCCGCGAAACAATTTCAAAGGTCAAGCTCCACAGTACGCAGGTTCGATGGGACGAACGAGGGGAATTGTACAGAGGATTCGAGAATCGTGTAGTCGTCGGTCCCACAGTGCGTGCTACCCGTTTGATCGCGGCTTCGCGCTCGAAACAAATCCCGCTTACAAAATTACCAGATTGCCCTTAGCCACACAGGCCTACTGGCTATTCGCCTTCGGCGCCGGATCAGCGGAGGCTGACGGCGACGAAGCGGCGGCAGATGGAGTCGGGAGTGCTGGAGGCGTCTCTCCAGCATCCTTCAATGCTCGATTAATTACATCACGTAGAACCGTATCGGGAACAGCTCCAGAGAGTTGTTCGCCATTGACAAACATCGTAGGCGTTGCGTCCACACCCAGCTTGTCGCCTTCGGCCATGGAAGCGCGTACTTGTGCTTCATCCTGTTTCTTTACGCAGGCGGTCAACTGCGCCATATCGACGCCGTGCTTCTTGCCGAGATCCTGCGTTATTTGGTCGAGCGCCGCGTACTCTTCTTTGATATCGCGTTTCTCGCCGTTAATCGCTTTCTGATTGGCGTGGGCGTAGTCCGCAAACTCCCAAAAGGCATCGTTATTTTGCGAGGCTAAGCAATTTGCGTCGACCGCTGCATGCATTGCCCAGGGATGAATCGTTGTGAGCGGATAATCCTTGTAAACAATCTTTATCTGATTGCCATAGGTCTTCATCAGTTCAGGAAAAAGTGTCTGGTGCATTTTTGAGCAAAAAGGACACTGGAAATCGTCGTAGTTGACGATGACCACCTTGGCGTCCTTCTTTCCCCGCTCTGGGCGTCCAGACGTATTGATTGCCTCCATCGGATCCTTGCTGATGTCGAGCTTCTGCCATTCGATGAGCGTCTTGTTGTCCCTGGAAACCAGGAAGTCATGCGTGCTCGCACGCCCGTCACGTGAAAGCGTGACTGGAACTTTGTCGTACCCGGGGATCTCGCTGGCTTCACGTTTGCCTACGCTAACGCCGAGCGACGGCGGCAGGCTGAAGGTACTACGCACCTTTTGCTCGATCCTGCGATTTACTGCGGCGGTATCGTCCGCCGGCTTACTCGATTGCGCAGAGCACCCGAGCGTGCATAACAGTGTGGAGACAAGAAACAGTCGAAATTTGACCAAACGAGAGTACCTCGGAAATGGCAGAGCCGCCTCTTCGATTATCTCATGCAGTGAAGCGCTAAAAGACGCGTTCCTGGCGCCTGAGATTACCAAAGGTACCGATGTTGGCAAGGCTAAAGGCAAAGCGATACTGGCTTTCGTTACGCACCGGTCCCAGTACAAATCGCCGGTATTCAAAGTTGAGTCCGCAGCAATCCCAGTTGTAGGAGGTCTGGATAGCGTTGTACTGCAAGGAGCTTAGGTTCAGATCGTAGCCAACGTTGCCAGCCAGGCTCAGTCCGCGTCGGGAAGGATGTCCGAATCCCGCCGTAAGGCGGAATTGATCGAACTTCTCCACCGTCGGCGCAGCACTGGAAAGAAAGACCTCGCCCGGCGCGTGCAGGAGAGCATGGCTGCCACCGACAAAATAATTCCCAACATGATAGTCGAAGAAGACATCGCTGGAATTGATGCGTCCCTTTTTGGGATCGTAATCGAACAGCCACTGCAGATCGGTGTGCTGGCTCGTGCGAATGTGCAATCTCGAGGTCACCGGTGAGAGCACTCGCGGCTCGGTAAGAAACGCAATTCCTGTGAACTCGACTGTAGTCTCGAGAACATTACGGACGCCCGGCACAAGTGCTCCGCCAAAATGCGGATCGATGAAGTATTTCTGGGCAACCTCCCAACTCAGAAGCTCCGTTGGAACGCGAGAACATGGAGCATCGGGATTGTTGTTTTCGCACTTTTGATTTCGCGGCTTAATGTAAATGCGATTCGTGAGTCCATATTCAATTTCATTCGTATTGCTCACGAGGTCCGTGCTATCAAAGCGAATCACGCCCAGGAAATTGTCGACGCCAGTCACGTACCGATAAGTCATGCTTGGCTCGACCGTGTGTTTCAGGGCTTTGCCAAAAATCCCTTTTTGGTAGATCTTCTCCAGTCGTGGTGGACGAACTTCCAGTTCGCCTTCGAAGTCCTTGCGGTTGAGAGGATCGTTGATAGTCGTACCGATGGCAAACGCAGTTTCGGGAGTCTTGTGCTGGCTGTAGAAAGTGTCGCGGATTGCCACTGCCGGACGAAACGTCCACCCGCGAAACAGTAAGGGGAGAGCAAGTCGCGGATGAGCATCGAGCCGCGCCACGAGATTGGCCGAACTGAAGGTTGGGCTGCGGCGAGAGAGCCCAGTGGCGGCGGCATCGAAGCCGTACAAGAAAGGCGTGCCGAACAGTGGTCGATCAACTGAAGAGGCATTGATGTCGGGCACGTGCAAAATGCTGAAAAAGTCTCCTTGATTCGTGCTCTGAAAGTTCTGGTAGCGCTCGGCGAGGATGCCGAGTGAGTAGCCATTGTCGTTGCGGCTGGCGAAGACGTCGGACTTCACTTCGGAATTGACCGCCGTAGTAAACGTTTCGGCAAAGGCCACGCGAAAAAGATAGCTGCTCAGGTACTCCACGTTTGCAACCGCGCGAACGTTCTCCGGAAAATACTGCTCGGCCTGGATCTTCACGTCCTCCCCGCCCTGGTCGACATGTGTCGGGCCCAGTCCGCGATCGATCACACCGAAGTAAGTAGCGGTTATGTGAGAGTTCTCGCTGGTTTGCGCGCGGAAGTTCGCGTGTTGAGCGAATCCGCGCTTGGAGAAGTATTCGAGACCTACGGTGGCATCCATGCTGCGATTAATTGCCCAGAAGTAAGAGTCGCCGAGGATCGTTCCCTTGACGGATGATTGACCGAAGCTCGGTATCAAGAATCCCGACTGCCGCCCAAGGTTCTCGACAGGATGCTCGGCAAACGGCAGATACACCACCGGGACGCTGCGCAGCCGAAATGTGGAATGGTGCAGCTTGGCCAGGTTTCCAACCTCGAAATCTATGCGCTGTGCCGTGAATGTCCACTTCGGATGCGGCAATTCGCACGAAGTGATCGAGCCATGATGAACAACAAAATGATTCGGACCGGTCTTGTCAACTTGTCGTCCAGCAAAGGTAAAAGGATTCGACGTCGTGAGAACCGCGCGCCTCGATCCCAGTTTGAGGCCCGTAGTTCCGTGTACATCGTAGAACTTTCCTGTGGCGTCAGTGACGTTGTACTCGGCGCGTGACGCCTCCATGTGAATGTTGTACTCACCGCCCTGCAGTTTCACATGACCTGTCGCTGTGGCTTCTCCGGAATCTGAGTCATAGCTGATCTCGTCCGCGTAGAGGACGTAATCGCGAAAGTCGATTTGCGCATCGCCGTGGAGCATGTACGTCGTCCCTGACTGCTCGAACTGATCGGCGACGATGTATACGAGTTCGTCCCGATACTTCACCGTCGCTGCGGCACGGCCTTTGGCCTCGGGTGGTTGTGCCTGCGGGTGTTCCTGGCTGGATCGCAGAGGATTTGGTGCAGGAACTGGGATCGCGACGGTGGGAGGAACCGCGGTGGAATTGCCTTGCATTAACGGAACCAGCAGTAGCACCTGACAAATGGCTAGTGCCGTGTTAACAAAGACATTGCGGCGGAATTTCATCCGAATCGCTGAACTTAGCATGCCGGATGAGACGCGTGCAAAAACTGGCACGCCTGCCTGCCGTAGCATCCAACACGAGTATGGCTTGTCCGCGATGTGGTAGCGATTGCACTTGCGCCTGCTCCGGCGATCCGATTCCGTCGCAGGATTGGCGTCGCCAGGTTTCCCTCCAGGTCCGCGCACACAAAGTGCGGAAACATCGCCGACTCGATCCAGATGCGCCGCTGCTCGACTTCGACGAGCAGGCTCCTTTGCAGCTCGGAGAAACCACGACTGCAACAACGCGAAAATCGAGCTGGCGCTGGGATGAAGGTATGCTTGCGACTGGTGTTGCTCCGACTCCTTCGAATACAACGGAAAGTTTTCAGCCCACCGAACCTGGAGTGGAATTAGAAGTCCCGCGTCCGCGCAAAGAAGCAACTTCTCCGCAAGCTTCTAAGATCGATGAGACTAGCGACTCGTTGGCTGCAGCTTTGTGCGAGCGTCCACCGCTCGCTCCCTTCCCGCGAATCAACGCACCGGTTCCGAAGATCATTGAATTCCCGCGCATACAAGCACGCCAATACGAGTTGGCAGAGCCCGTCGCGGATCAGTTAAGGATTTTCGAAGCCGTTGAAGAGTTGCCCCCGCTTCCACCAAGCCATCTGAATGAGATCGAGATTGCTCCCGCCGAGCCCACGCATTTCGGATTAGACGAAATTGAGATTCCGCTGCAGACTGCTCCGCTCGAGCAGCGCGCTTACGCCGCAGCGGTGGACGTAGCGATCCTGATTGGTGCAATGGGCCTCTTCGGCATCACAGCAGAATTCTTCGCGAACTCGTTGCCTATGACCAAGCCTCTACTCGAGAGCATCGCGATCTGTGGATTCCTACTTCTTACGCTTTATTACCTGCTCACGCTCTCTCTGGGACGCGGCACCGCCGGAATGCAAGCTTCTGGATTGCGTGTCACAACTTTCCTGAGTGAGACACCGTCACGAAACCTCATGCGCTGCCGGGCTTTGGCCACTGTGCTCTCCTATGCCGCAATGGGAATGGGATTCGCCTGGGCACTCATCGATGAGGATCGCCTCTGCTGGCACGACCGCATTACACACACCTATCTCACGTCGAAATAATCTATTCATACCGGAACCGCATTCCTGACCGCGGTGTCTATGGGTTGGTATGCTCGAAGCCCGCAATCTCACGAAGCGATACTCTTCGATCGCTGCCGTCGAGAACGTCAGCTTCACCATCCGCCCGGGACAGATTCTGGGATACCTAGGCCCAAACGGATCGGGCAAGAGCACTACGGTGAAGATGCTGACCGGGCTGATCGAACCGTCAGAGGGCGAAATCTTGTATCGCGGAAAGAACGTTCTGAAGAACCGGCTCTGGTTCAGCCGTCACTTCGGATACGTTCCTGAAGAACCGCATCTCTATACACATCTCACTGGACGAGAGTACCTGCAGCTTGTCGGCCGGCTGCGCGGTATGGAGAAATCGATCCTGGAGCGCAAGATCGAAACGATGCTCGATCTGTTCGGGCTGACGGATTTTCGCGACACGCAGATGTCGTCATACTCGAAGGGCATGCGGCAGAAGGTGCTACTCTCGGCCGCTCTGCTCCACGATCCCGACGTGCTGATTCTGGACGAGCCGTTCTCTGGCCTCGATGTCACCGCCGCTCTCGTCTTTCGCACCCTGCTGCAGGCGCTCGCCGCAGAAGGCAAGATGATCCTCTACAGTTCGCACGTGCTGGAGGTAGTGGAGAAGGTTTGCTCCGAAGTGCTGATTCTGCATCGCAGCCGAGTCGTCGCGAACGATTCGGTCGCGCGCCTCCGAGATTTGCGGTCGTCTTCTTCCCTCGAGGATGTCTTTTCGCAACTCGTGATGCACGAAGACGCGAGCGCTGTCGCGTCGCAAATGATCGCAGTAATGCGAGGCTAACCGTGCGTGAACGCTATAAAGCATGGCTCGAAGCCACTCACGGCCCACTCTTCGAACTGCATCGGCACTATGCCCGCCGGCTCTTCGAGAGCGATCTCATCACCTCGCCTGACGACCTGCGACGTGTCGTCATCACGTGTTTGGCCGCAGTTGCTTCGCTCGGGTTTATTGTTCCCAAGCTCTACTACAAGAAATATGAGTATCTTGGCCTCGGTCCGAATGTAGATCTCTACCGTCGCGCCATCTACGCTGATCAGCTTTTCTTCGTCGTCATGACGATGCTGGGCATCGCTGCCCTGGTTACGTTTCGCTGGGATTCGCTCTTTCCGAATCGGGAGGACTATCTCATCCTGCGCCCCCTTCCGCTGAAGCTTTCGCAAATCTACTTTGCCAAGCTGACAACGCTTACCGCTCTCGCGCTGCTTGTAATCGCTTTACTTGCCATTCCATGCGCCTCGTCTTTCGCCTCCGTCATTTCGGGCAGTCACGATCTTGCACCTTCGTGGCAGGAGATGCCGGCACAGGTGGTGGCGACATTCTGTGCAGGTATCTTCGTGGTCTTCGCGCTCGCGCTCCTGCAAACGGTGCTCATGAACTGCCTTCCTCTGCAGTGGTATGCGAGAGCTTCGGCCTCAGTGCAATCGTTGCTGCTAGTTGCGATTCTGTGTGCGATTCCTTGGGCCGTCGATCTGCCCAATGCAGTGCAGTGGATCGATCTTCGTCCAGCGTGGAGCTTGTACGCGCCGCCGCTGTGGTACTTTGCGGTGTATGAGAAATTGCTCGGCCGTGCCGACTCTTACGACAGCATGCTTGCTGTTCGCGGTGTGCTGGCTGCAGGCTGCGTGCTCGCGGGCACGATTCTGATCAGCCTCGTCTCGCACCGTCGTTATGCCCGGCGAATCTTCGAGTCTGCAGTCCAGACACGGCGCTCTCGACTGACCCTTGTCGAGTGGTTCGCAGAACGGATTGCGCATGGATCGCGCGAGTCGGCGATTTTGTTGTTTGCGCTCCGTTCCCTGGATCGCATGAAGCAACACCGAATGATCCGGCTTGTCTACGCAGGAGTGGGCTGCGCTCTGGTTCTCGAGAGCGGCATTGGAGTCCTGCTCACGGGCGCCTTCAATAAGGGCCCCATTCATCATGGGGCCGTTCTGGATGCTGTATTTGCCCTTCCTTTGATGTTGTTTTTCTTTCTCTTCACTGGATTGCGTTATGCATTTCGCATCCCCGTCGATCTGCGCGCGAATTGGCTGTTTCGTTTGACTGCGCCCGATGCAATTCTGGAACGAAGGAGAGCGGTTCGTCTGATCTACATTGGATTTGCGCTCCTGCCAGCATTGGCTGCGACTGCTCCATTCCTGCTGATGGTGATGGCGCCGTGGCACGGCGTTTACGCCATCCTCTTCGCAGGCCTCATCGCTGTTCTCTTCATCGAACACGAACTCGAAAACAGCGACACCATTCCACTTACCTGTTCCTATCTGCCGGGCAAGCGGAACATCCTACACACTGGGATCATTTATTGGTTCGTGGTCTTCGTAATCACCACGGTACTCACAGCTCTTGAAGCGATCGGCGGAGCGAATCCGGTGCGAGCATCGCTGGTGATTCTGTTCCTCACATTCCTCGCCTGGCGAAGTCTGCCAACGATTACGGTCGATACACCGCAGCTTCGATTCGACGATCTACCCGAGCCCGCCGTCGCTACGCTGGGCTTGTCAGGCGAGTGACTTCGGCACGACTGAGGTCGATGCCCTGACACGAAGTGTGGACTCCGGCATTCCGCCTGCCGTCCGATTAAGGGAGCCTTAACGGACACCCTCGTATACTGGTGAGCCTGTGATTGAGGAGCCTCACCTTTGACCATTTCCGAACGCATTACCCAGGACATTACCGCGGCTATGAAGGCGCGCGAGGAGCATCGTTTGAGCACGCTGCGCATGGTGAAGTCCGCCATTAAGAACAAAGAAATCGATAAGCGCGCGGCGCTTGACGATCAGGAAGCAATGGCGGTCCTGAACACGCTCATCAAGCAGCGCAAAGATTCCATCGAGCAGTTCACCAAGGGTGGACGCCAGGAACTTGCCGACAAAGAGGCTGCTGAGATCGTCATTATTGAAGGGTATCTACCGAACGCAGCGGGAGCCGAGGAGATTACCAGTGTCGTCCGCACCGCGATTTCCGAAATGGGATCTCCAACCATGAAAGACATGGGGACTGTGATGAAGAACGCAATGGCAAAGTTCGCAGCCTCAGGCACTCGCGTCGATGGAAAAGTTGTGAGTGAGACGGTGAAGAAGTTGTTGAGCGGTGGTTAGGACCACGGCATTGAACAGGCAGTATCAAGGACGACGCGCGCCAGCCGCGGGTCTTTGTTAATCACTTGAGAACTGTCATCCCTGAGTCCGCCGCGCGGTGGACGAAGGATCTCCCGGACTGATTGCAAACTTAATTGCTTCATCCCGGCTCTTTCACGAAAATCCTCGCCGAAGTGCCATTGAGAATGCATCTCAGACTGATATATCGCGGCAGATCCGTCGGCCAACATCGGGCCTCACGATGACAATCTTCGTGTTTTGTGGAATTGCGAATCGCAAAGGAAAATTTCGAGTATTTTCGATTATCGTGTCCCCGCCAGTTCCGGCGTCTCCACAACAGCTTCGCGCAAGTATCTGGCAGCTTCCTCCGGCGATGTGGGATTGATGTAAAAGCCGGTACCCCACTCGAATCCTGCGACTTTCGTCAATTTGGGAATTAGCTCTATGTGCCAATGGTAATAATCGGCGTGTTCCTGCGCAGCTAGCGGTGCGGTGTGTAGCACCATGTTGTATGCGGGACGTTCGAGGACCGCGTCCATCTTGCCGATGACCAGCTTGATCATCTGCGCCAGGTTCGCGAAGTCTCCCGAACTGGCATTCTCAAACGACGCTTCGTGATTCTTTGGCAGAATGCAGGTTTCAAAAGGAAACCGGGGGGCGTAAGGAGACACGGTCACGAACCCACGATTCTCGGCTACCAGGCGCACTTCTTCGTCGGAGCTTTCCTCGTGAACAATGTCGCAGAAGATACAACGCTCTTTAAGCTGGTAGTACTGGTTGGCGCCCTCGAGTTCTTCCAGAACGTGGCGCGGAACAATCGGCAACGCGATCAACTGTGAATGCGGATGCTCCAGCGTAGCTCCCGCGGGTTCACCGTGGTTTTTGAAGATGAGAATGTATTTGAAGCGACGATCCTGCTTGAGATCGACGATGCGATCGCGAAAGGCCCAGAGAACATCTTCGATGCTTTTCTCGGGCATATTGGCGAAGGTCTGCGCGTGATTCGGTGTCTCGATGATTACTTCATGAGCGCCGATGCCGTTCATGCGGTCGTACATGCCGTCGGCTCGGCGACCGAGGTTCCCCTCGATTCCCAGTGCAGGATACTTGTTGGGCACAACGCGCACCGACCAGCCAGGTTTATCTCTTTCACCATGCCCATGGCGGAAGGCGAGGATCTCAGGCGGCGTCTTTGCCTCGTTGCCGGGGCAGAAGGGGCAAAATCCGCCCTTAAGAACTACGGTATGCCGGATGAAATCACTTGGTCTGCGCGCGCGATCGGTCGCGATGATGACCCAGCGTCCTGTGACGGGGTCCTTCCTCAACTCGGGCAACTCGGGTCCTTTCCCTGAAGCGAAACCACATTTTATGACATACGGAAAGCGTCTCTGAACAGACTTATCTCTGTCCGGTTACCTTCGAGGTATACGCTGATTACATCGAACCGGAACTCTGGCGACCTTCCCTGCGCATGCGCATAGTTGCGCAGGAACTCGCGAGCCAGTGCAGAAAGAGTCTCGCGCTTCTCGTCATCGACCGCCGCCTCGGCAGGCATGAAGCTGCGGCTACTGCGCGTCTTGACTTCTATGAAGCACAGCGTCTCCTTCTCCCATGCAATCAGATCGATGTCGCCGCGACGACGGGGAGAGCGGTAGTCGCGGGCGACGATTGTGCAGCCGAGCTTCCGCAGGTGGAAGTAGGCTTCGTCCTCTCCGCGTGCTCCTGAGACTAAGTGCGGGGCTCGTTCTGGAGCGCGGCCTAGTTTCGTGGCGAGTTGGTCGAGAGCGCGAAGCGTGTGGCGAAGGAGCATGTTTTCAGCGTGTCATTCTCCCACATTTGCAACTATAGAGACGCAGTATGCTGCGTCTCTACCGATCGATTACGAAGCTGCCTGACCGATGCACTTCTCCAGCACATCCAGCGCATAGTCGCCCTGCTCCTGGGTAACGATGAGCGGAGGCGACAATCGAATTGAGGTTTCGCCGCAGCCGAGGAAGAGAACTCCGTGCTCGAATGCGAGATCGACGATCTGATCGCGCAGTTTTGATACCGGAGCTTTGCTCTGTTTGTCCTTTACTATCTCGACCGCCAGCATGAGTCCCTTGCCACGGACGTCGCCAACGATCGGATATTTCTGGATCCAGGTAGACATTCGCTGCTTCAGTTTCTCGCCCACTGTGCCTGCATTCTGAAGGCCTTCGCTCTCGATCACATCCAGGCTAGCCAGTGCGGCCGCGATCGCCACAGGATTGCCGCCAAACGTTGAAGCGTGTGATCCGGGAACCCAATCCATCACACTCGCACGGCTCATGGTGATGCCTAGCGGCATACCTGAAGCGATGCCCTTGGCAATGCAAACGATGTCGGGCTCGACTCCGGCGTGCTGAATGGCCCACCACTTGCCCGTGCGCCCAGCTCCGGACTGCACCTCGTCAGCGACAAGTATGATCCCGTTTTCGTCGCAGATGCGGCGCAGCTCGCGCACAAACTCCGGCGGCGCGGGAACGTATCCACCCTCGCCCTGGATCGGCTCAACGAAGATCGCAGCTACTTCCTCAGGCGGCACTGTGGTCTTGAACAAACGCTCTTCGATGAACTTTGCGCAGGCTAAGCCGTACTCGCGCTCTGTCTTTCCCTCGCCGAAGCGATAGGTATAAGGATAGGGAACGTGCGTAACGCCGGGGAGGAGCGGCGCAAAGCGGCGACGCTGCTGGGGCTTCGACGCAGTCAGCGAGAGAGAGCCCATCGTGCGTCCGTGGAAGGCGCCGTAGAAGGCGATCACACCCTGGCGTTTGGTGTGATAGCGCGCCAGCTTGAGCGCGCACTCAACCGCCTCGGTTCCAGAGTTTCCAAAATAGAACTTGTGCGGGCCGGCCATCGGCGCGATCCGGCTCAGGCGCTGGGCAAGCTCCGTCATGGATTCATAGTAGAAGTCCGTTCCCGACATGTGGATCAGTTCGCCTGCCTGCCTCTGAATGGCGGCGACAACTTCGGGATGGCAATGACCGGTCGAAGTTACGGCGATGCCGGCGGAGAAATCAAGGAACTCGTTTCCATCAACATCCTCGATGATCACTCCGCGGCCGCGCTTCGCCACCAACGGATACGAACGGGTATAGCTGGGGGAGATCAGGCGGTCATCGGCGTCGATGATGCGCTTCGCATTCGGACCGGGAAGCGCTGTCCTGATCTTGGGTAAGGCAGATTTTGCCGCTGCCGGACGGCTCATGGTTTCTGTTGGCATTGAGATTCTCCTCGCGAGAGAGCGCGAAATTCGCGAAATTTTCAGGTCGCGGACTGTGAGCGGAGCGAACTTCTAAAATGCCCTTTGAATCAGCCCAGGCGAGCGAGGAGTAAAACTAGTCGCCGGCAAAGAGATTGGCGCGAACGTTAGACGGGAGCACAGCCAGGTAGCGACGCGGTCCGGCAAGGTAATTCAGCCAGCACGGCGGAGTGCCGCGAGCACCGAGCCCTGCCAGTAACAAATTGTAGCCAGCCGCGTACATATATTCCCACTTTGATTATAGCTGCGACTGCAACATCGGCAAAACAAATCTCAAGCAACGTGGGCCGAGTGCGCAGAGGACGAGTCATCTCCGGTGGAATCACCCTCAGATTGATCCGTCGATCCCAGATCCTGAATGTGCAGCAGGTCGTTTAGCTTGGTCATCAGGAAACTCAAGCTCCCCTTTGGCAGCGTGCACGTCACATTGGCGAGCAGGGGATCATGGATCTCTTTGTATCCGGTGTGGAGAATGATGGGAACCGTCTTATCTTCCTCACGCAGCACTTTGGCCACTTCGCCTCCGGACATGCCAGGCATGACGTAGTCCAGAATCACCGCATCGCATTTGATCTGGCGGAACAGGCCAATGGCGGACGGTCCGTCCTTGGCACTGACCACACGAAACCCGCGCCGTTGCAGCATGATCCCCAAGGGTTGAAGAACAGCGGATTCATTATCCACGCACAGAATTACGAAGTTGTTCTCGGCCAAATCTACTCCCCAGGGTCCGGAATTAAGTTAAGGATATAGCCCGGTGAAAGCGGGGGACAAGGAACCAATAGGTCATGTCCTATTTCATATCTGGTGCAATTATTTTTGAAACTCGACGGGACTTTGTACGCTCTGATGTGATGTACCGTGCGTTTACACAGGTTTACATGCGTTTACAGTTCGCCGGGACGAAAATGTCGGTGTGGAATGGCGGATAGCCGGCGATTCTGACTCGTCTGTAGTATCCCGATTTGAACAAATATGGCTACCCTCACCCAAATTCCGGCGCAGGAGGCAGCAGAGAATCACAGGCTGCGGATCGGGGTGAGCTTCGGCCTTGTGTACTTCTTTTGGGGATCGACTTACCTCGCCATTCTCATCGCCGTTCGCCATTTTCCAGCGCCGGTATTAGGAGCGCTGCGCTTCCTAATCTCTGGAAGCCTGATGTTGGGGTGGTGCGCTTTCAGCGGAAAAAGAGTAAGTGTCTCTCGCGGCGACTTTCTGCGCCTGTTGCTGATCGGGGTATTGCTCCTGGTCGGCGGTAACACCGTGCTTGCCTGGGCCGAAGAATCCATCAACAGCGGACTCGCCGCCATGATCGTCGCCGTAGTGCCAATTTGGATCGCTCTCATCGAGGCCCTTTTTGGCGGCGACCGGCTTAACCGTCTCGGCTGGATGGGTCTGCTGCTGGGAATCGGCGGATTGTTCGTCCTACTTTGGCCCGACATCACCAACGGCAGTGCGATTGGCGGACGAGACCTGCTCGCTTCCGTGGGCCTGATGCTCGGTTCCTTGAGCTGGGCAGTAGGATCTGTCCTCTCGCGACGCTTCAAGCTTGGCGTTGGACCTTTTGCCGCCACCGGATGGGAGATGACTCTCGCCGGCGCGGCTAATGCAGTGGTCGCATTCTCGATCGGCGACTTTCATCACGCTGACTGGTCGCGTACAGGATGGCTGGCTGTGGGCTACCTCGTGACGTTCGGCTCCTTAGTCGGATTTACTGCGTATATCTGGCTGCTCGAACACGTGCCCACACCGAAGGTCGCGACATACGCCTACGTGAATCCCGTGGTAGCGGTGTTTCTCGGTTGGCTTATCCGAGGCGAGCACATCGATCGCTACATCCTGCTTGGAATGGCAATCATCGTCGCGGCGGTAATTCTCGTGACTCGCTCCAAGCTGAGCTCGCAAACGTTGCGGGGGAGTCAGCAAGTATCTGCGTGCGAAGCCGGAGCGGATTGAGAATAGCTTGCAGCGATCGGCATTCGGTCGGAATGGATTTGTGATTCCGCGTACGTCGCTTTGCCGATTCGCTGCGGTTCCATTTACTCTGGATGCGCAGTCCTCAATCGCGAATGGCCTTGCGCATATTTCTCTTCCTGCTGCTTTCGCAGTTTCTCGCGGCCTTCGCGCAAGAGAAACCTGCCTCTGGTGAGTTCCACACTGACGCTCTTCGCACCGGAGCTAATGAGTATCAAGTCTGGTCTGGGTATTCACCTTTCACAGTTCAGTGGATCGGAAAGACTGAAGGCAGGCGGCTGTTCATGGTAGGCGCCGGATGGCACCGAGTGATTGTCGCGAACAACTCTGTCGCGTGGAAATTCACCGTCGATGTTGTGCCTGTGCTGCTTGTTTCGCAACCGACGATTACCGGCCTTCAGCCAAGCTTTACCGGCGCTTTTCCCAATCTGGTATTTGCAGGCTGCGTCCAGCCGGTAACAACGTTCGAGACCGTGAACAACCCCAAGGGACCATTTCTCGGATCATGTCAGCATGCCGACAGAAGAACGACGTATGGCTTCGGCCTGGAGCCGGTAGGCTTTGATTTCAACTTTCGCCGGAGGCACCGGTTTCAACCTGTCGCAGGGATCAACGGTGGATTCGCGAAGTTCACTCACGACGTACCTATCAGCAACTCGAACTCGTTTAATTTCACTTTCTCACTTCGTGGCGGTGTGCAGATTTTCACCAGTGAGTCGCGATCGATCACGATCGGATATCGTTACCACCACATCTCAAACGCCGATACTGGCAATCCATTTAATCCGGGGATAGATTCGAATTTCATTTATGCCGGATACAGCTTTCATAGGTAGGTTTTAGGAGCAACGACGGCGGAGTCGTCGCCTGTTCCGAAAGAAGACGGATTATTCCTTCTTGGCTGGGGAGCTGCTCTTCGTTTCTGTCTTCGATTCGCCTTTACTTTCGGTCTTCGCAGGCGAACTTGTATCCGTCCCGCCTTCTGACTTCGCGTCTGACTTGCCTTTGGAATTGCCCGACTTGGCGTAGTCGGTCACATACCATCCACTGCCTCTGAACTGGACAGCCGGCGCGTGCAGCACGCGCTCGACCTTCCCTCCGCATTTCTCGCATGCCGGATCAGGTGCTGAGACGCTCTGAATCCTTTCAAACCGATGATGACACTTCTGACACTCGAACTCGTAGAGAGGCACAGTTCTCCTTCACCGCAATCGCGGAGCTATTAGCGATTCTAGAAGCTCGCGAAAAATCGCGTCAACGATGGCCCGGGTTAGGAGATAGAGGCCGCGAAAAGTGCACCCCCCAAAGCAGCTCAATGCATTATGAAAAAACGCCCGCTTCACAAGTCGAAGCCGAGTGGCGACGTTCGCGCTGCGGACTCAGGAAGGTTAACGTCAGTTCGTAAGAAGTGAATCTGAAGAATGGCACTTTTAC